>Ga0209406_1000015_pt1 | contig 253998 bp, 218 predicted proteins | sample COGITO_mtgs_1204_FD_184808 | JGI IMG/M metagenome (GOLD analysis project Ga0209406, IMG submission 184808) | Pelagic marine microbial communities from North Sea - COGITO_mtgs_120426 (SPAdes) (version 2) | ecosystem: Environmental > Aquatic > Marine > Epipelagic ... | reverse complement strand
CACTAAGGCGATTGTTGATTGTATATCACTACATCCTCCATCAAAAGAGATGACCACGAAGTAGAATACTTCTCCAACAGTATCTGTTGGCGGAGTATACGTACTGTTTGTTGCACCAGTAACTTCAGTCGCTCCTGTGATTGAGTTTGTTGTATTCGAGTACCATTGGTAGGTTGGTGTTCCCACACCATTTTGAGTAACCACTTCCAAAACATTGGCAGCTCCATCCAAACAAATATCCGAAGGTATCGGTTGGGTTGTAATGCTTGGTGTTGGATTCACAATTACGGTTAAAACCTCAACAGCGTCTCCTAGACAACCATTTAAATTTGGGGTAACTGTAAAAACAACGTTCCCAGGAGTAGTCCCATTATTAAAGATGGTTTGACTTGGTATTACTTGTGATGTACCATTCGAAGTAAAACCTGTAATATTTGGATTGTTCGGCACGGTAGTGGCGGTCCAAATAAAACTACTATTGGTATTGCTAGCAGTTAATGAAATCGGAGTTGTACTTTGATTGGAACAGATTTCTTGTGTAATTGGTGAATTTGTTATTATAGGTTTTTCTAAAACATCAAATTGTTGTGTTGCTGTATTCGAAACACCACATTCATTGGTTACTTCTAAAGTAACCGTATAAGTACCTGCTGTATCGTATGAGATATTTTCTGGATTTTGTAAAGTCGATGTTGCTGGTATACCTCCTGAAAACGTCCAACTATAAGTAATTCCTCCTAGATTATCAGTACAGTTTTCAATTACTGCAACGGGCGTTATTATTCCAGGTTGACAAAAATTAGCAATTGGATCAATTGCTGCAGTAGGTGGTTTTTTTACATTAATTATTTTCTGTGTAGAGAAAGTACCACAATCTGAAGTGATACTTTGTGTAAGGGTATATTCTCCGGGATTGTTAAAAAGAAACTGCGGGTTTTCAGAACTTGCATCTGTACCGTCTGTAAATTCCCAATCTCCAGTAGTTCCGCAATTTGCATTACTATAAGAAACATTCCAGTTATAAGTTGGTCCACTACACAGTTCACTTTCATCAATCGTGTTTTGAGTGCTAACTGCGAGAGGAATACATCCTTCTTGAGTATTTAAATCATAAGAAGCGATCATTTTGGGCTCTATACAAATATTTCTCTGATACGTATCTGTTCCACAATCTCCAATTACAGATAATATTACCGTATAATTTCCCGCGTCTGTGTATGTATGAGTTTGGTTATCCGGAGTTGATCCGAAAGGAGTGTTGATAAATGTACCATCGCCAAAATCCCATGTAAATCTTGCCGTTTTATTACAATTTACACCATCACCTATAAGCGTTTCGTTCTCAAACTCAATTAGGGTGTTTATACAGTTAATATTCGGGACGTTAAATGAAGCCTCTGAAGGCTCTAAAGCTGTTATACTGTCAATTGTAAAAGCAGTGTCCCCACAATCATTTGTAATCGTTAAAGTCGCAATAAACTCACCGTTTGGTTCATTACAACTCCCTCTTGTGTATGAATGGTATACTTCATATCCTTGAGAAGCATCCGGATTTGATTGATTATAAAACGCTGAATCTTTTAGAAGTTGCTGTGTAAAATCCTGAACGTTTCCGTCTCCAAAATCAACACTATAAGTGGTGTTGATTGGATTTGTTCCCCAATCAAGAACTCTAAAAGTTAACAGATCTGTTGGAACACACAATCCAGAGGTACTCCCTGGGCTTTCAAAAGCTCCACCTGGGTTGCTGCCATTCGAAATATCGTAACTAATTGAGTTCGTACATCCATTATCATTTGTTGCAATAATCGTTAAAGTGAAAACTCCGATTGAGTATGAGTGCATAATTCCACTACTATTTGTTGGAAAGCCATTAAATGCTTCTACTGCCGTTCCGTCTCCCCATTCAATAGAATACAAGGAAATATCAGAACTACTCGAAGAGTTATTGAAAAGCTCTAAATTAAAGATGTCTGAATTTCCATCTGAACAATTTATAAATCCACCACTGCCGCTAAAAAAATCAATATCGGGAATTCTTTGAACTTGAATGTCTTTGATTGTAGTTGTGGTGCAACCGTTGGTATCACTTACAATAAGGGAGACTGAAAAAACTTGACTTCCATTCCCTACTGCATTGTAGACTTTTATTGGATTCTCTTCGGTTGAAGTGCTTCCGTCTCCAAAATTCCAACTATAAGAAAGTGTACCGTTTCCAGTTGAATTGGAAGTAAATTGCATGGTTTCTCCAGAACAGGCGTTGTCGTTTGTGAAATTGAAATCTACAACAGCTGGGTCTGTTACTGTAATTATTATTTCTTGATCTAAATTCTCAATATCTCCGGAACTATCCTCAACTTTAATTAAGTTATAGACATAAGTCCCTGATGACGTTATTGAAGTATTAATAGACACTGAAACTTGATCGTTCTCAGTAGCTATTGTTTGCTCAGTACCATTATTTACGGTATAAGTAAATGAGTAGTTTGGATTTCCGCCTGCTCCTTCGAAAGTAATAGGGGTTTGCTCTCCAAGACAAAGTTCAGTATTTGCTACCGTTATTGTACCGGTTGGTGTTGCTTTTGAATTTAGTAAGAAACTTGAGATTTCTTTAGGCATTGTAATGACAAATGCATTTACAATGAATATGGAAAAAAATAGAAGAAGCCAAGTTAAAAATTTAAGGAATATTTTCATAATTATACAATAGCCTTAAGTTATTTATTGTTTTTTTTAAATATTAACAAGGACAGCCTGTGAGCGTTGTAAATATATATAATTATTAATCACTTATACCCAAAAACAATCATTTGTTACAGAATTAACGAAAAAAGTAAAAGATATCTCGCAAGAATTTATTTCGAGATTCAAGAGTTAAAATAGATGCATCTAAGCTTATAAAAACAGAAGTTAACGCAAGACTGGTCAGCTCAATATTACCAGTGTTTTTCACTGTTGGTATTATTGTTTTTCAAATTGCTCATACCAACTAGGGTGAAAGTTATGCCAAAAGTCTTTTTCGTGTCCTTGAGTTCCTGCATACCATAAAATGAATTGCACATTTTTTTTAATCTTATGTCTTCTCGCTATTCTACCTTGGACAGTTCCATATTCCCAAACACTAAAACCAACACCGCATAAACGCAATAAAACGCTTCCTATTGGTTGATAACTTATCGCTTTTGTAATTTCTTTGTATTTTTTATTTTGTTTCATAACATTTAAGTTTTACTATGCTTACACGTGGAGCGTTATTGAATAACTTAACACATCATTCAGTCCAACTAAATTATTATCGTCAGCATCCAATAAATCAGAATACGAGGTAATCTCTAAAGAAGGAGCTTGTTGTCCGTAAACCTTGTTAAAGGAGATAAATAAATGAAATAAAGTATTTTTAAGCAAACTTGATATAATAGACTTAGGTTTTGAGATCATAAATTTATGTTTTCCGTAAAAAATTGATTTATTTCTAATAATTTTATCAATATTCATGACACGTCATAGTAGTTCAAAAAATACCAGTTAACGAAAATAGAATTGTTATCCCTAGTCGCAACAAGAAGGGTATGGAAAACATAAAGTGCAGTAATATTGCAGTAGTAATAAAATAAAGCTATATTCGGATCATATTTTTTAAATCTAATTGGTAAAACCAAAGAAGAGATAATGTTTTTAGTTGGAGATTCTTTTAATGACATTCATGGTGATATCTGGAGAAATATAGAATTGCAAATAATTACGTAAAGTATTCAGGCTGGTTTAAAGAATAAGCTATAAAAAAAACACCCAATTTCAATAAAGAAATCGGGTGTTTTTCAACGAACCAACTAACTAATTATTTTTTAGTGCTTCTTTGTCGTAGCTCTTTCCCTTTCTTTTTCTTTATTCTTTGCTTATACATTTTTTTAAATGTCTCAAACTGAGTTTTGTTTAAAATATTTTTCATACTCCTTTTCATAGAAATCTTATTATCTAATTCCTGGCTTTTTATTGCATAAATTTCATCTGAACTAGGTCTTTTCTTCTGTTTTCTTGCTTCTTTTCTTTTTTCTATAGCAGCTTGTCTAAAAGTTATTTCGGCTCTTAGTAATGGGGTTAATTGTTGTTGTTGTTTGTCAGATAAATCTAACGCCAACGTCATTTGTTTTACTTTTAAACTTGTTTGTTGATTAATAGTAAGTTGTGGTTTATAACCTTTTTTCTTCTGTGCTTGTATGGTAAAAGTAAAAACGAATATTAAGACTAAAATACTTGCAATATTTTTCATATTTTTATTATTTATACTTCTTTGACGATTAAAAAATGAAAAGGTTTAAGTTTGTATTTCGTTTAACAGCAATTTAACAATTATATTATGCGTAAATTACTTTGTTTATTATTTTTAGTTTCATTCATAGCGAATGCTCAAAAGGATTCCGTGAATGTAGATTTAAGCAATCCTCACGCTACTTTATATACCCATTTGTACTTTTTACAGTCAGATTCGTATCAGCCTAAAAAAGCAGCAAAGACAATTTTTGGTGTATCCGAAAAAGAAGCAGTTAAAAAGGCAATAAGAATTAAGAAAATTTTAGATGGTAAAGGTTTAATTGTAGATTTTGACCTTGTACCTAAAAACCCTAATTTTAAAGATACGATTCGTTTTTCTTCTACTCAAAAATACACCCCTTTTCCAGAAAGAATGCCAGAAATTTCTTTAGAAAAAGAAGGAGAAAACTGGTATTATTCTATTGAAACTATAAAAAAAATAGACATGCTTTATAGTGCTGTTTTTCCTTGGTATGTTCAAAAAATACAAAATATTGTGCCAGAAATTGGACATAAAAAATTACTAGGAATAGAATATTGGCAAGTATTTATGGCTATTATGTTTTTGTTATTAGCTGCAGTTTTATTTTATATTTTTAAAAGAATAACCTTTTATTTATTGAATACAATTCAACATAGAGTTACAAAAAGTACAGATATCAGTTTTGATAAATATTTAAAAAAGCTAGCAAGACCAATCAGTTTATTATTAGCTGTAAATTTTATCAAAAAAGTGATTCCATCACTTCAATTTAGTTTAGAAACCAATGCTTGGATATTTCTTTTTATAAATATTGCAGTGGTTGTTTTTTGGACTTATGTTTTTTTAAATTTAGTGCATGTACTAATGAAATTTTATAGTGCGTTTACAGCTAAGACCAAGAATAAATTAGATGATCAATTAGCCCCAATATTGCATAATTTCTTTATAGGTTTGGTTATTGTTATTGGTGTTTTGAGATTAATTTCTCTTTTTGGTGTAGATACTACCACTATTTTAGCCGGTGCAACTATTGGTGGTTTGGCAGTAGCTTTGGCGTCTCAAGACACCGTGAAAAACTTAATAGGAACTATTATGATTTTCATAGACAAACCATTTCATATAGAAGATTGGATTGAAACTGGAGAATTTTCTGGTACTGTAGAAAAGGTCGGATTTAGATCTACAAGTGTTCGAGCTGCAGATACTTCTGTATATCAAATACCAAATAGTAAATTGTCTGAGATTGTTATTAATAACAAAGGCTTGCGTCTTTTTAGACGTTACAATACTAATTTAGGTGTGCGTTATGATACACCTCCAGAATTAATTGAAGCTTTTGTAAAAGGAGTGAGAGAAATTATAATTGCACATCCAGAAACACTTTCAGATTCTTATAATGTAGAATTTAACGGTTTTGGAGATTCTGCTTTATTAGTCATGGTAAATGTTTATTTTAAAAGTTTGGCTTGGGGCACAGAGCAATCATCTAAACATAGATTGCACATGGCAATTGTAAAGTTAGCGAAAGCATTAGGAGTTGATTTTGCATTTCCTTCTTCAACAGTTATGATAGAGAATTTTCCAGAGAAAAAAGGATTTAATCCGAATTATAATATAGATGCCAATAGTATAAACGTTTCTATTTCGAAGATTTTAGAAGACTTTAATAATGAAAATCTAGATGCAGATCATATGCGCGAAAGTTCTTAGAATTGTTTAGTTATAGTAAGTATATTATCTTTTTTTTGCTTCCTTAAAAATCTCTTTTACTGCATTTTGGTAGTTTTTTGGGCTGCTGGCTTTTTTAATTTTTTTATAAGTTTTCTGTGGGTTGGCGAAACTTTGAGAGAAAAATTCCCAAAATCCTAACATTTTCATTTTTATAGGAGTTGGTCCGGAGAGTGCAGCATCATATTCTTGATAAATACGATCATGAAATTCATTGAATATATCAAACCTGTTTTTAGGATATTCGGTAGTATTATTTTTAAGCATGCTTGGTAAAAAAGGATCTGCAATTAAACCTCTTCCAATCATCCAGTGGTCTATGCTAGGAAAACGTTCCTGCAGTTTTTGAAAAGCTGCAACGGAGGTAATATCCCCATTGTAGTACATCTTATGTTTGCTGTTGTCTAAACATTTTTGAAACGCCTCTAAGTTCGTTCCTCCTTTGTATAATTGCTTACCAATGCGTGCATGAATTGCAATATTTTTTAAAGGATATGTGTCTAAAATTGGTAAAACATCTAATATTTCTTCGGGGTTTTCGTATCCCATTCTCATTTTCATGGAAACAAGAATATCAGATTCATTATGCACCTTATGAAGAATAGTATTTATTTTTTGAGTATCGCTAATTAAACCAGAACCCATACCACGTTTGGTAACCATTGGGTAGGGGCAACCTAAATTCCAGTTTAACTCTTTGTAACCTAATTTGCGCACATATTTAGAAACAAAAAGAAACTCATCTGCATCATTGGTAATAATTTGTGGAATTACTTCGAGCTCGGTATTATTTTCTAGCGCAATATCTTTTTGATAGGAATTTTTAATTACCAGTTTTCCATTCAATCTTATATAGGGTGCATAAAAGGTATTAATACCACCAAAGAAATAATTGAAAGCGTTTCTAAATTTATAATCTGTAAACCCCTGCAACGGAGAAGATAGTAATGTCTGACTCATGAAAAAAATAATTGTGCAAATATAACATAGTTTTTAGGTGATCTTATAAAATATAAAAAAACCTCACCAATTAAGATGAGGTTTTAATAAGTTAAAACTAATTTTAGCCTACTTAGGGTCTAAAATTAAATCAATTCTATCTACTACATCTTGCAAATGGTAACGGGTAATTGTGTTTCCTTTTCTAGAAGCAGCTTTTGTATCTCTTTGCAAACGCTTTAATTCTCCTCTTGCTACAGATTTTACATCAGATTGGTTGATGTTAATTCCGCTCTGCTTAAAGTAACCGCTATTTGCACCTTTTTGATTTTTAGCTTCATTTAGTAGGTAGTCTAAACGGTCTAAATGCGCTCTTTGTAAGTTTCTTCTGTAGGTATCTATAGAACGACCTGAATAAATTTCACTCCAAACACCTTTGCGAAGATCACGCATCATGGCTAACAATGTATACGATTTAGAAGCACCATTTAAAGTTTCATTCTCAATCATTCTAGCCATTCTACCAGCATCTAAAATATTATTTAATGTTCTTGCTTGTAAGCCTCTAACTCTTTCGATAGCTCCAGAAAATTCAGTTTTACTAAAAATATTTTCATCTAACAACCAAGTTGGAGTTTCAAACAACTCAGCAATCACAAATTGCAAAGCCTCTTTTTGTTTGGCTTTGGTTACATGCGTATAGACAGCACCTTTTTGGTCAGATGTTTTATAGTATTCATATACACCACCAATATTTGCCGTTACATGGCCCATATATCTATTAAATTGACTTAATAATTGGCCGTACATGGTAGATAATTCATCATAATTTTCCCCTTTTTCAGAGGTCCATTCTTCCAATCTTGGTAAAATTCTTTTTAAGTTTTTAATCCCATACATAGAAGCCTTCATTGCATCATCTCCTAAATCTTCTGTTTGAGAACTAGGATCTACAACACCACCTGCTTGTTGATGACCAAAACGATACATTGGATCTCCAGCATGTTTTAAAATCCAAGCATCTAAAGTTGCTTTTTCATCTTTAGCATTGGTATCTAAAATAGGTCTGTATCCCCAAGAAATAGCATATTTGTCATAAATACCAATATTTGGCATTAAAGCAACGCCTTTGTCTTCTGGTTGTGCTATGTAATTGAAACGTGCATAATCCATTATAGAAGGTGCAGTTCCATATTTTGAAGTAAAACTTGCAGAACGTAAAGAATCTACAGGATATGCAACAGAACTTCCCATATTATGAGGTAATCCGATGGTGTGACCAAGTTCATGAGAGGACACAAATTTAATTAATTCACCCATGGTTTCTGTTTTAAAACTATTCCCTCTGGCATCTGGATTGATTGCAGCCGTTTGGATAAAAAACCAGTTGTGCAGCAAGGTCATTACATTATGATACCAGTTGATGTCAGATTCTAAAATCTCTCCAGATCTTGGATCACTTACGTGGGGTCCGTTGGCATTCGGAATTGGAGATGCTAAATATCTAATTACAGAATACCGGACATCTTCTGGGCTATATTCTGGATCTTCTTCTGCCGTAGGTGCCATTTTACCAACAATAGCATTTTTAAAACCAGCAGCCTCAAAGGCTACTTGCCAATCATTAACACCTTGTATAATATAAGGAACCCATTCTTTTGGAGTTGCTCTGTCTACATAATACACAATTTGTTTTTTAGGTTCTACGAGCTCTCCTCTTTGGAATTTTTCAATGTCTTCGTCTTTTACTTCTAAACGATATCTATCTAAATACTTTACTGTTTTACTTCTCTGATCTTTTAATCCATAATCTGTTTGCCCTCTTGCAAACCAACCAACACGCTCATCAAAATATCTACGCTTCATAGGTATTTTAGGTAATAAAACCATAGAATTACTCATTTCTAAGGTAATAGAACCTAGCGCACTATTAGAAGGTGCTTTATTAGCTGCATAGGTTTTTACATGTCGTACTTCTATATTTTGTGGGTAGCTACTTACGCCATCAATGTATGAACGGTCTTTGTCCATTCTTGTTATTTGATATCTTTTTCTTCTATTAGCAGGAAAACCTAAAGGTTTAACATCTGTAGAAAACAAAGCAGTTGCATCAATAACGGTGGCAGTAGAATCTTTACTAAATGCTTTTATAGGAAAAGAAAATAAAATAGGTTCTAAATTAGAATTTACTACTGCTTCATGGACTGGTAAAATAGTGTCTGCAACAACACTATAAGAAACAATTCTTAGTAATATGTGCTTGTTTTTTTTCTCCCAACGCAGTACTTGCGTGTTTGCTTTTGCACCACCAAATCCTATTCCACTAGCAGTTTTAGCAATTCGGGTAACCATTAACATTTCTCTTTGTAATAGAGAATCTGGTATTTCAAATAAGTAAGAGTCGTCTTTTTTGTGTACTTTAAATAACCCTTCATCTGTCTTGTGGTCTTTTGTGACTACTTTATCGTAAGGTTTAATTGCATTTTTTTTAGGTTTAGGTTTTACAGCTGTTTTTGGAGTTTCTTTTTTCTTTTTTTTCCAAAATTGAGCAGAAGATGTAGTAGAAAAACCAATTAGGAAAACAATGAACAATAGTCTTGTAAGTATTTTGTTTATCATGTTAAGTTTGATTTAAAAAAGAATTTTAAAGCTATGAAAACAATTATTCAAGATTTCTTAAAGACATGTTAAATAAAAGGTATTTTGTAGGGTTAATTTCAAGCAAAAAAAAAGGTCTTTAAACACAAGTTTAAAGACCTTTTTTTTAAAGAATTTTATTTTTATAAATTAAAAGCTGCTTTTACGGTATCTACATAATCTAATTTCTCCCAAGTAAACGTTTCTACTTCTTCAGAAACTGTTTCTCCCATTGGGTTAGAAAAGGTAACTGTTTTTATCTCTGGGGTTCTTCCCATATGACCATACGCGGCAGTTTCAGAATAAATAGGAGTTCTTAATTTTAAGCGTTGTTCTATAAAATACGGACGCATATCAAAAAGAGTGGCTACTTTTTTGCTAATTTCTCCATCGGTTAAATCTACCGTCGCAGTTCCATATGTTTCAACATTAATACTTGTTGGTTTTGCAACACCAATAGCATAAGAAACCTGCACTAACACTTCTTTACAAAGGCCTGCAGCAACTAAGTTTTTTGCAATATGTCTTGTTGCATAGGCTCCAGATCTATCTACTTTAGAAGGGTCTTTTCCTGAGAAAGCACCACCACCATGCGCACCTTTTCCACCGTAAGTATCTACTATGATTTTTCTTCCTGTTAAACCAGTATCTCCGTGGGGTCCACCAATTACAAAAACACCTGTTGGATTGATGTGATAGGTAATATTATCTGTAAATAATTTTTGATTTTGAGTAGGTAATTTAGCAACTACTCTTGGAATTAAAATTTCTACAATGTCTTTTTTAATTTTAGCTAACATTACATCGTCACTTTTATCAAAATCATCATGCTGTGTAGAGATTACAATAGCATCAATTCTTTGCGGCACGTTATCATCAGAATACTCAATAGTAACCTGAGATTTAGCATCGGGTCTTAAGTAACTTATGTCCTTGTTTTCTCTTCTTAAAGCCGCCAATTCAATTAACAATCTATGAGACAGTTCTAAAGCCAGTGGCATGTAGTTTTCTGTTTCATCAGTAGCGTAACCAAACATCATTCCCTGATCTCCGGCACCTTGCTCTTCCGGGCTTGATCTATCTACTCCACGGTTAATGTCTGGAGATTGTTCATGGATTGCAGATAAAACTCCACAAGAATTTCCATCGAACATATAGGCACTTTTAGTATACCCAATTTTATTAATTACATCCCTTGCAATTTGCTGAACGTCTAAATACGTTTTGGATTTTACTTCACCTGCTAGAATAACTTGACCAGTAGTCACCAGGGTTTCACAAGCAACTTTGCTGTTTTTGTCAAAGGCTAAAAAATTATCAATTAGTGCATCAGAAATCTGATCTGCAACTTTGTCCGGGTGTCCTTCAGAAACACTTTCTGAGGTAAATAAATATGACATACTATTTTTTTATATTTAAAAATGATTCCTAAATCCTAATCATTTAGGTTTCCTTAAAATGATAATTCCTTTAAAAATGGAAACCAGTCGGAAAATAATATTGATTGCAGTCGCTGAAAGAAGTAGATAATTACTGCTTTAGCATTTTTTTAATGAGGTTGCAATCAGTTCAAATTATTCCTCTTAATTAGATTACAAAAGTACACTATAAAATTAAAATGACGCCTTTTTTTACTATATTTATTTATGATAGCATCATCAATAAATGATTTTAAGCGTTTTAAAAGTGATGATATTAAAGAATAAAGAGTACAAAGTTAAATAAAATGCGAAATCAATATTTTTTTAAAAAAAATTACTTTTTGTTTGGATATTAAATTTTTTGAAGCATATATTTGCACTCATAAAGTTCAATAACTTATTGAAATGTTATCAAGAAAGGTGAAGGGATTAGACCCGACGAAGCCTTAGCAACCCTTTAGTAATAAAGAAGGTGCTAAATTCTACTCAACTGTTTATCGTTGGATAGATAACAAAAAAGGATTTTCCTTTCTGGAAAGCACTATTTTTCTTAATAACATTTTTCTAGTAATTACATCAACAGAAATTGATGCATTTGACTTTTTTGTTTATTTATTAACTCAAAAAAAATAGAAAAATGAGTACATTAAAATTGGCAACCAATGCGTTGCATGCAGGACACGACGTAACCACAAATGGAGGTACAAGAGCAGTTCCTATTTACCAAACAACATCGTATGTTTTTAACAATTCAGAACATGCTGCAAACCTTTTTTCGTTAAAGGAACTAGGTTTTATCTACACCCGTTTAAACAATCCAACAAATCAAATTTTACAAGATCGTTTAGCGGCCGTAGAGGGCGGAATAGGAGCAGTAGTTTTTGCATCTGGTACTGCAGCAATTGCAACCGGTTTGCTAACACTTTTAAAAGCAGGCGATCATATTGTTGCTTCTAGTAGTTTATATGGTGGAACTTACAACTTATTAAGTGTAACCTTACCAAGGTTAGGCATTACAACTACATTTGTAGATGCATCAAATCCTGATAATTTTGATGCAGCAGTGCAAGAAAATACAAGAGCATTTTTTGCAGAATCTTTAGGGAACCCGAAGTTAGATGTATTAGATTTAGAAGCAATTTCTGCGCATTCAAAAAAGGCAGAAGTTCCTTTTATTGTAGATAATACAGTGGCAACACCTGTTTTATTAAACCCTATTAAGCACGGGGCAGATATTGTAATTCACTCTTTAACAAAATATATTGGTGGCCAAGGAACTTCTTTAGGAGGTGCTATTGTAGATGCAGGTACTTTTAATTGGGCAAACGGTAAGTTTCCTGAATTTACAGAGCCATCTGCGGGGTACCACGGTTTAAAATATTATGAAACTTTAGGTGCGGCATCGTTTACTTTTAAATTAATACTAGAAGGTTTACGTGATTACGGGGGCGCATTAAGTCCAACAAACGCATTTAATATCATTCAGGGTTTAGAGACTTTACCAGTTAGAATAAAACAACATTCAGAAAATGCATTAGCATTGGCAACATGGTTAGAGCAGCAAGAGGAGGTTGCTTGGGTAAATTATCCTGGTTTAGAAAGTAGTAAATTCAAATCTTTAGCAGATAAGTATTTACCAAAAGGACAAAGTGGTATTGTAACATTCGGTCCTAAAAAAGGTTTTGAAGCTGCAAAAGCAATTGCAGATAAAACTAAAATATTCTCTTTATTAGCGAATATTGGAGATACAAAATCGCTTATTATTCATCCTGCAAGTACAACACACCAACAATTAAATACAGTAGAGCAAGCAAGTGCTGGTGTTACGCAAGATTTAGTGAGATTGTCTGTTGGAATTGAAGATTTAGAGGATTTAAAAGCAGATTTAAAAGCCGCTTTTTCTGAGTTATAAGCAGATAATAGATAAAAACAAGGGGTTAAAACCCCTTGTACTAAAATGAAAAATCAGTTACAACATATTAAAATTAAAAACTTCACCACAGAGCTTGGTGCTTCTGTTCTTGAATTGAATTTAAGCTACCAAGTTTTTGGTAAAGAACTTGGTACCGCACCTATAATTTTAATCAACCATGCATTAACCGGTAACAGTGAAGTTGCAGGTAAAGAAGGTTGGTGGCAAGATATTGTAGGAGAAGAAAAGGTAATAAATACTGCGGTGTATACCATTTTGTCTTTTAATGTTCCTGGAAATGGTTTTGATGGTTTTTTAATTGAAAATTATAAAGATTTTATTGCAAGAGATATTGCCAACATCTTTTTAGAAGGATTACAATATTTAAAAATATCACAACTATTTGCTCTAATAGGTGGTTCTTTGGGTGGAGGAATTGCTTGGGAAATGATGGTTTTAAATACTAAAATAACCAAACATTTTTTACCGATTGCAACCGATTGGAAATCTACAGATTGGTTAATTGCCAATTGCCAAATACAAGAACAATTTTTGGTAAACTCAAGCAACCCCGTGCACGATGCGAGGATGCATGCAATGCTTTGTTACAGAACGCCAACCTCTTTTAAAGAACGTTTTCAGCGTTCTAAAAAAGAAGATTCTACTGTTTTTAACGTAGAAAGTTGGCTATTACATCATGGTAAAAAATTACAAGAACGTTATCAATTATCTTCTTATAAATTAATGAATCAATTATTAAAGACAATTGATGTTACAAAAAATGGAGAAAAAAAGATAGAAATTCTAAATCAAATAGATGCCAATATTCACATTATTGGTGTGGATTCAGATTTGTTTTTTACTGCAGAAGAAAATAGAGAAACACACAAAAAGTTAGCATTAACCAAAGAAAATGTTACCTATAACGAAATAAAATCTGTGCATGGTCATGATGCATTTCTAATGGAATATGACCAACTTCAGAAAATTATAGCACCTATATTTAATAAAGAGTACAACTCAAAAAAAATGAAAGTATTAAAATTTGGAGGAAAATCTTTAGCAAATGGGAAAGGAATTGAAAGCGCTTTAGAAATTATTACAGGAAAACTTTATAATGGTGAAAAAATAACAGTGGTAGTTTCTGCAAGAGGAAATACTACAGACGATTTAGGAGCTATTTTAGAAAAAGCAGCACAAAAAAAAGCATATAAAACTACGTTTGAAATATTTAAGAAATATCAATTAGCACCAAATACTACTATTGATTGCTCTGAAGAATTTTCCAAATTAGAAACTATTTTTGAGGGCGTTTCTTTGTTGGGCGATTATAGTATTAAAATTAAAGACGAGGTGCTAGCGCAGGGAGAATTATTATCAGCAAAAGTAGTAGCTAGTTTGTTACAAAAAAAAGGAGTAAATACGAATATAACAGATGCTAGTCAGTTAATTATTACCGATGAAAACTTCGGGAATGCACAACCTATAAGCACTATTTCTTCTGCAAATATAATTGCATATTTTGCAAAAAATGCAAACATATTAAATATTGTAACTGGTTTTATTTCTTCTAATAAAAAAGGAGAAATTACAACTTTAGGAAGAAACGGCAGTAATTATACAGCGTCTTTACTAGCAAATTATTTAGATGCAGAAGAGTTGCAAAATTATACGCATGTAAGCGGAATTTTTACTGCAAATCCGGATTTGGTTGCAGACGCAAAGAAGATTGAGAAACTATCCTATTCCGAAGCAAACGAATTGGCCAATTTTGGAGCTACCATTTTACATGCAAAAACTATTATTCCTTTATTAGAAAAGAATATTAATTTAAGAATTTTAAACACCTTTAGTAAGGAAGATAAAGGAACTTTAATAACTGCAGCGTCTTCACAAAAAGGAATTAAATCTATTTCTACCATTAATAATGTTTCTTTATTGAATTTTGAAGGAAGAGGTTTGTTAGGAAAAGTAGGAGTAGATGCACGTATTTTTAGAGCATTAAGTGAGCGGAATATAAATGTTAGTATTATCTCTCAAGGTTCTTCAGAGAGAGGAATTGGATTAATTATAGATACCGATAGGGCTTCTGAAGCTATTTTAGCATTAGAAAATGCTTTTGAAAGCGATTTTTACGCGCAAGATGTGCATCAGATTTCGGTAACTGAGGGCGTGGCGGTAATTTCTATTATTGGTCAAGATTTAAGTGAATTTCACCTTCCTTACAATGCCTTAATTAAAAATCAAATTGTTCCATTATTATTTAATAATACAGTTACAGGTAAAAACGTGAGTTTGGTAGTTAAAAAAGACCAATTGCACAAGGCTGTAAATGTAATTCACGGACAAGTTTTCGGAATTGCAAAAAAAATAAATATTGCTGTTTTTGGTAAAGGTTTGGTTGGTGGAACTTTAATTAATCAGATTTTAGAAAATGCAGCTTCTGTGTTAGAGCGAAGAAAAATTCAATTAAATGTTTTTGCAGTGGCAAGTTCCAAAAAGGTATTGCTTCAAAAAACAGGAGTTTCTAAAAACTGGGAGCAAGACTTAGAGAACTCAGGACACGAAAATATTGAAATACAAGACATAATTGATTTTGCGAACACACATCATTTCGAAAATTTAATTGCAGTAGATAACACGGCGAGTATACCATTTGTAGAAAATTATATTCCGTTAATAGCTGCAGGTTTCGATTTGGTCTCTTGCAACAAAATAGCAAATACGCTGTCTTTTGATTTTTATAAAGAATTAAGAACAAAACTAAAAGAACATAAAAAGCAGTATTTATACGAAACCAATGTAGGTGCTGGCTTGCCTTTAATTGATACCATAAGACTTTTACATGAATCTGGAGAGAATATTACCAAAATTAAAGGGGTCTTTTCTGGAAGTTTAAGTTATTTATTTAATACTTTTTCTGAGGAAAATAAACCTTTTTCAGAAGTTTTAAAAGATGCCATAGCGCAAGGATTTACAGAGCCAGACCCAAGAGAAGATTTGGGTGGAAATGATGTAGCTAGAAAATTATTGATTTTAGCAAGAGAATTAGAATTAGAAAATGAGTTTGTAGATGCAAATATTCAGAATTTAATTCCAGCCAATTTAAGAGGAGGTACTGTAACTGATTTTCTATCGAACTTAGAAGCAATGAATGCAGAATATCAACAAATAAAAGAAGCGCAAAAAGAAAATTGTGTTTTACGATATATTGGCGAGTTAAGCGGAGATTTGTCTCAAGACACGGGTAATTTAGAAGTAAAATTAGTATCGGTTTCTAAGACTTCTCCTCTAGGGTCTTTAAAAGGTTCTGATGCAATTTTTGAGATTTATACAGAATCATATGGAGAACAGCCCATTGTAATTCAAGGCGCAGGAGCAGGTTCTAAAGTAACTGCAAGAGGTGTTTTTGGAGATATATTAAGATTGGCAAAACATAACAATTAAAAATAGTAAATAGTTTTCATTTGGCAGTATGCAGTCAATTAGGAATAACAAACCACTAATAATTATGTTTAAACACTTCGAAACAGCAGCGATTAGAAATCAAACAGAAAGAACACAATTTTCTGAACATTCTACCCCACTATATTTAACATCTAGTTTTGTTTTTGACGATGCAGAGGAAATGCGCGCTTCTTTTGCAGAAGAAAAAGAACGCAATTTATACAGTCGTTTTACAAACCCAAATACTACAGAATTTGTAAATAAAATTGTAAGTATGGAAGGTGCCGAAGCAGGTTATGCTTTTGCAACGGGTATGTCTGCAATTTTTTCCACATTTGCAGCTTTGCTTAGTGCAGGAGATCATATAGTATCTTGCAGATCTGTTTTTGGTTCTACGCATAGTATGTTTACAAAGTTTTTACCAAAATGGAACATAGAAACTTCCTACTTTAAAGTAAATGAAGTCCATTTGTTAGAAAGCTTAATTCAACCACATACAAAGATTCTATATATAGAAACACCTACAAATCCAGCAGTAGATATTCTTGATTTAGAGTTGATTGGTCAAATTGCTAAAAAGCACAATCTAATTTATATTGTTGATAATTGTTTTGCAACACCATATGTTCAAAAACCCATTAAGTTTGGTGCAGATTTAGTGATTCATTCTGCCACAAAATTGATAGATGGACAAGGGAGAGTATTGGGCGGAGTTACCGTTGGAAATAAGGAATTAATGCGAGAAATTTATTTATTTGCAAGAAATACGGGACCAGCAATGTCTCCTTTTAATGCATGGGTATTGTCTAAAAGTTTAGAAACCTTGGCAATTAGGGTAGAAAAACACGCAGAAAATGCTTTAAAGGTTGCTGAATTTTTAGAAACACAAGAAAACGTTACCATGGTAAAGTATCCATTTTTAAAATCGCATCCGCAATATGCCATTGCTAAAAATCAAATGAAATTAGGAGGAAACATTGTGGCTTTCGAAATTAAAGGAGGTATTGCAGCGGGAAGAACATTTTTAGATACTATTAAGATGTGTTCTTTATCGGCAAATTTAGGAGATACAAGAACTATTGTTACGCACCCTTCTTCTACAACGCACGGTAGGTTATCTGAAGAAGATAGATTAGCTGTTGGTATTACAAAAGGCTTGGTAAGAGTTTCTGTTGGTTTAGAAAATGTAGCAGATATTATAGAAGATTTAGAGCAAGCTTTAAATAGTTAAACCAATTTAAAATTCCGTAATTTTGTTTTATGCTTTCTAAAAAGACAAAATACGGAATTAAAGCACTTACTTTTTTGGGTAGGCAAGAGGACAATACCCCAGTAGCTATTGCTTCAATTTCTAAAAGCGAAAATATTTCCCTAAAATTCTTAGAAAGTATTCTATTAACACTCCGTAAAAACGGAATTTTAGGTTCTAAAAAGGGGAAAGGTGGTGGTTATTATTTATTAAAATCACCTTCTGAAATACCCATGACTGCTATTATGAGAATTCTTGAAGGACCTATTTCTATGGTACCTTGTGTGAGTTTAAATTTCTATGAAAAGTGTGATGATTGTCCAGATGAAAATGCATGTGCTGTTCATAATTTAATGATGCAAGTAAGAGACAATACTTTAGATGTTTTTAGAAATACTTCTTTAGCAGATCTTTGTAATTGCTAAACTACGTTGTATGCGATACATTTTATAACTTAAGTTTTTAATACCAATTTTTATTTCAATAGTAAGTTTCATTCGATTTCATATTCGTAATGATATTCTCCTTTTTTTATTAATCTACTAAATCTATAGGGTTTATATATATTTTATGAATTTACTGTGTTTTAATTTTAAATTTAAGTGTATGTTTGCATTATCCTACTAAATTAATAGGGTAAGTTTTTTGAATTAATTACCTATGATTTTAAATCAGTTTTTTTTTAGTAGGAAAACTCAAAGTAGGGGTTTCGAAGAAGATAAAACTTCTGAGAAACCTTTACGAAGTTTTGCAAAAGCTTTGAGTTGGAGGTTCATAGGTACTTTAGATACTTTAATAGTTTCTTATTTTATTACAGGGGCTATTGGTTTGGCTACTTCTATTGCTACCATAGATTTTTTAACAAAACTACTATTGTATTTTTTTCATGAAAGAATTTGGAATCATATAAAATGGGGTAAATAATACAGATGAACTTAGAAGAAATAAATAAAGAATTACAAAATAAAAGTCCAGAAGAAATAATTAAGTGGGCTATTACTATTGCACACAGACCGATAGTGACTACTAATTTTAGGCCTTATGAAGTGGCTATTTTAAATGCAGTTACCGCGGTTAAGAAAGATGTGATAGTTGTATGGTGTGATACTGGGTATAATACACAACAAACCTATAAGCATGCCGAGGAAGTTATTAAAAAATTGAACTTAAATATTCAATTATATGTGCCAAGGCAGACTGTTTCGCATAGAAATGTAGTATTAGGAGTACCTTCTATAGAAGACCCAGAACATGCAATTTTTACAGAACAAGTAAAGTTAGAGCCATTTTCTAGAGCTATGAAAGAGCAACAACCAGATGTTTGGTTTACAAATTTAAGGAAAGGGCAAACCGCTTTTAGAGATAGTATAGATATTGTTTCTAAGAGCAAAGACGGTATTTTAAAGGTAAGTCCATTTTATAATTGGACAGACAAAGAATTAGATACGTATTTAGAAGAAAAAGGTTTGTCAAATGAGTTTACCTATTTCGATCCCACAAAAGTAGAAGGCAATAGAGAGTGCGGTTTGCATCTCTAAAAGACATGATTATGAATCAAAGAATAATAGAAGTAGCTGCTTTAGAAAGTGAAGCAATTTATATATTTAGAGAAGTAGTTGCTCAGTTTGAAAAACCTGTGTTACTTTTTTCTGGGGGAAAAGATAGCATAACATTGGTTCGTTTGGCACAAAAAGCGTTTTTTCCTGCTAAAATTCCGTTTCCATTAATGCATATAGATACCGGGCATAATTTTCCTGAAACGGTAGCATTTAGAGATAAATTAGTAAAAGAATTGGGAGTAGAGTTAATCGTAAGAAACGTACAAGACAATATAGATAGCGGACGTGTGAAAGAGGAATCTGGCAGATATGCAAGTAGAAATATGTTGCAAACAGAAACTTTGTTAGATGCTATTGAAGAGTTTGGTTTTGATGCATGTATTGGAGGCGCGAGAAGAGATGAAGAGAAAGCAAGAGCCAAAGAAAGAATTTTTTCCGTAAGAGATGATTTTGGTCAGTGGGATGAAAAAAACCAACGTCCAGAGGTCTTTGATATGTTAAATGGCAAAATTGATTTAGGACAAAATGTACGTGTTTTTCCAATTTCAAATTGGACGGAATTAGACGTTTGGTCATATATAGCAGAAGAAAATATTGAAATTCCTTCTATTTACTTTGCACACAAAAGAAAAACATTTATTCGAGATGGTATGATTTGGTCTGCAGCAGATGCTGTTGTTTATAGAGATGAAGAAGAAGCAGTGCTAGAAAGAATGGTTCGCTTCAGAACTGTTGGCGATATGAGTTGTACAGCAGCCGTGTTATCTGATGCTGTAGACATTGCAAAAGTTGTAGAAGAAATTAGAGATTCCTCCATTTCAGAAAGAGGCGCAAGAATAGATGATAAACGCTCTGAGGCTGCCATGGAAAAGCGCAAGCAGCAAGGGTATTTTTAGAAATTTGTTTTGCAATTTTTTTTTGCATTTCGCTTCTGGTAGTTAGCCATTAGTAAAAATAATAGAATATAAAATTAGGCAAGTAGCTAATAAGCGAAAAGCCAGTAGCTCATTAAAAATGAAAGTACTAAAAATAGCAACAGCAGGAAGCGTAGATGACGGTAAAAGCACCTTAATAGGGCGTCTTTTATATGATACAAAATCTTTAACGGATGATAAGCTTGCTGCAATAGAAGAGAAAAGCAGGCAAAGAGGATTCGACTATTTAGATTTTTCTTTAGCAACAGATGGTTTGGTTGCAGAACGTGAACAAGGTATCACCATTGATGTGGCGCATATTTATTTTTCAACAAGAAAAAAGAGTTTCATTATTGCAGATACTCCAGGACATATAGAGTATACAAGAAACATGGTAACGGGCGCATCTACTGCGCAAGCTTCTATTGTATTAATTGATGCTAGAAAAGGAGTAGTAGAACAAACATATCGTCATTTTTTTATTAATAATTTACTCCGAATTAAAGACGTTGTTATTGCGATTAATAAAATGGATTTGGTTGATTTTTCCGAAGACAAATACAATAGTATTAAGAGAGAAATTGAGTATTTGGCAAGTAAAAGCGAATATAAAAATCAGCAATTAACTTTTATACCAATGTCTGCTTTACAAGGAGATAATGTAGTTTCTAAATCTGAAAATATGTCTTGGTATTCAGGTGAAACCTTGTTACATCATTTAGAAAAATTAGATACTGAAGCTACCGAAGAAGTAACGCAAGTTCGTTTTCCTATACAAACTGTAATTAGACCAAAAACCGATGAATATCACGATTTTAGAGGGTATGCAGGTAAAATTTATGGTGGTGATTTAGCAATTGGAGATGAAATGGTAGTCCTACCATCGCAAACAAAATCAACAATAAAAAGTATTCATTTTTTTGATAAAGAATACGCAAGAGCAAAAAGAGGCAGTTCTGTGACCATCACTTTAGAAGATAATGTAAACGTGAGTCGAGGAGATATGTTGGTAAAAGTTGCTGAAGAACCAACAATTACAAAGCAGTTAGACGCAACTATTTGCTGGATGGATAAAGAACCTTTAAAAGTTTCACAGAAATACTATATAAAACACGGCGTAAATGATGCACAAGCAAAAATCACTCAATTGTCTAGCATTTTAAAAACAGATTTTTCTGGAAAAATTGAGAATCCGTCTGAATTAGCTTTGAATCAAATAGGGATTATTCAATTAAAGTTAAGTAAATATTTATTAGTAGATAGCTACAATCAAAATAAATCAAATGGTGCATTTATTTTGATCAATCAAAAAACAAACAATACCGTTGGCGTCGGTTTTATCCGATAATAAATAGAAAATCATGCAAAGTTTTAGAACAGAAATAGAGAATCCTATAGTAGAAAAAGACATTCTAGAATTAGAACGTAAAATTCAGTTGTTTAAAGAAGGAAAAATAGACGAAGAGCGTTTTAGAAGTTTGCGTTTGGCAAGAGGTGTATACGGTCAGCGTCAGTTTGGCGTTCAAATGATTCGTATAAAATTACCATATGGAAAAGTATCAAGCGAACAACTGCATAGAATCTCAGACGTTTCTGATGAATATTCTCGTGGGAGATTGCACATTACAACACGCCAAGATATTCAAATTCACCATGTAAGTTTAGATAGAACGCCAGAGTTATGGGCACAACTAGAAAAGGATGATATTACATTGCGTGAAGCCTGTGGAAATGCCGTTAGAAATATCACAGCATCTGAAACTGCGGGAATCGATACTGCCGAACCTTTTGATGTTTCTCCGTATGCAGATGCAACGTTTAAATTCTTTTTAAGAAACCCAATTTGTCAAGAAATGGGACGTAAATTTAAAATGTCTTTTTCTGGTACTGATGATGATACCGCTATTAGTTTTATTCATGATTTAGGTTTTATTGCGAAGATAAAAATAGAAAATGGTGTTGCTAAAAAGGGATTTAAAGTTTTATTAGGTGGTGGTTTGGGTTCACAACCAAGGCATGCAGATGTAATCTATGAATTTTTAGAAGAAGATATTTTAATACCAACTATAGAGAGTGTTTTAAGAATTTTTGATCGTTTTGGAGAACGTACAAAAAGAGCAAAGGCAAGATTAAAATTTTTAGTAAAAGAATTAGGAACAGCTGTTTTTTTAGAATTAGTGTCTAAAGAGTTAAGTGCCTTAGAAAACAAAACGTTTAAAATTAACACCACTGCTTTTGAGCAACCCATTTCTTTTCAAGAAGTAGCAACTCCTGTAATAAAAATTAAAGATGAAGTTGCTTTTCAAAATTGGAAACAAACAAATGTTATCAAACAAAAGCAAGCAGGTTTATTCGCTATTGGAATTAAAGTACATTTAGGAGATTTTTACACGCCAAAAGCAAGAATATTAGCAGATTTAGTAAAAAAATATGGGGCTAATGAAATCCGATTGACTTTGCGTCAGAATATTTTAATTCGCCATATTAGGGCAGATCTAATTCCTTTTTTCTATGTTGAATTGCAAAAATTAGGTTTTGCAAATGCGGGATATAATTCTACTTCAGATATTACTGCTTGCCCGGGAACCGATACTTGTAATTTAGGGATCTCAAGTAGTACAGGAATTGCAGTGGTATTAGAAAAAGTATTGGAAGAAGAATACCCTTCCTATATAAATAACAAAGAAATTGCCATTAAAATTAGTGGTTGTATGAACGCTTGTGGGCAACACAATATGGCACATATTGGTTTTCAAGGAATGTCTATTAAAGTTGGTAATTTACAAGCACCTGGATTACAAGTTTTAATTGGTGGTGGAATTTTAGGGGACGGAAATGGTCGTTTTTCAGATAAATTAGTCAAAATTCCAAGTAAAAGAGGACCAGACGCTTTACGTATTTTATTGAATGATATTGAAGCGAATCAACAACAAAAAGAATCGTTTTTAGAATATTACGACAGACAAGGGAAAATTTATTTCTATAACTTATTAAAAGGATTGTCTGATACAACTAATTTGTTGCCAGATGATTTTATTGATTGGGGATACTCAGAAAAATACGTGAAAGCAATTGGAGTTGGAGAATGTGCTGGAGTTGTAATTGATTTGATTGCGACTTTATTATTTGAAAGCGAAGAAAAAATTACAAATTCACAAGAAGCCTTCAAAGAAAATCAGTTTTCAGATAGTATTTATTATGCATACACTGCCATTGTAAATACTGCAAAAGCATTGTTAATTTCAGAGGGTATAAAAACAAACACGCAGGCAGGTATTATTAGTAGTTTTCAAGAGCAATTTGTTGCCACTCATAAAATTGAATTGGAAGGCTCTTTTGATGATTTGGTATATCAAATTAAAAATGAAAAGCCTACCAAAATATTTGCAGCGAGTTACTTAAAGGATGCAAAATTGTTCTATTCAAAGATTGATGCATTTAGAAAAACAGCAGTTAGCCATGTATAAAACTCCAAAATTAACAGTGGTTGGTGCGGGTCCTGGCGATGTAGATTTAATCACATTAAAAGCGATTAAAGTTTTAAAAACAGCAGATGTTGTTTTGTATGATGCTTTGGTAAATGAAGAATTGTTAGGCTATATAAATCCGAATGCAGAAATAATTTTTGTTGGAAAACGCAAGGGTTGTTATACCTATCAGCAAAATCAAATTAACGATTTAATTATTGCAAGGGCAGAAACACACGGACATGTAGTACGCTTAAAAGGAGGAGATCCTTTTATTTTTGGCAGAGGTGCAGAAGAAATGGAATTTGCGGCAAGTTTTGGAATAGCAACAGCTATGGTTCCTGGAATTTCGTCTTCGTTGGCGGTTCCCGCATCTCAAAACATACCAGTAACAAAACGCGGAAGTGCAGAAAGTTTTTGGGTAATTACAGGAACTACAAAAGAACATAAATTATCAAAAGACATTGCACTTGCAGCAAAATCTAATGCAACAGTAGTTGTGTTAATGGGAATGGGAAAATTACCTGAAATTATAAAGTTGTTTCAATTAGAAAATAAAAATGATTTACCGGTTGCTATTATTCAAAACGGAACAAGAAGTAATGAAAAAGTAGGTATTGGAACGGTAGATACAATTTTAGAGGTTGTAAAAGAAAATCAGTTAAGCAATCCTGCAATTATTATTCTAGGTGAAGTTGTAAAGCATAGAGCAGTATTAGTAAATATTCAAGCCACATATTCAGAAATATTAATTGCATAACGGTGTTTATGGAAAGAAATAATTTATATCCTATTTTTTTAAAGACAAAAAGTTTAAATATACTTATTGTGGGTGGAGGCAATGTTGCGGAAGAGAAATTAACATTTTTGTTAAAATCGAGTCCAGATGCACATGTAACTATCGTTTCCCCAATGTTTAGAAAAGATACCATAACACTTGCCAAAAAAGGATGTGTCACTTTAATTAAAGATAGTTACAATAAACGGTATTTAACGGATAAGCATATGGTGGTTGCAACTACAGACATACCTGAAATTAATGTGCAAGTTTGGCAAGATTGTAGAGCTGTTTCTAAATTAGTAAATGTAGCTGATAATCCGCCATATTGCGATTTTTATATGGGCGGAATTGTAACCAAAGGAAATGTAAAAATAGCCATTTCTACGAATGGGAAATCACCTACAACAGCAAAAAGATTGCGACAGTTTTTTGAAGATGTAATTCCAGAAAATATAGATGATTTCGTAAAGAATTTAAATGAATATAGAAAAACGATCAAAGGAAACTTTGAGGAAAAAGTAGAAAAACTAAACGAGTTTACAAAAAGTTTGGTCGAGAAATAAGATTAGAAAGTTGTCTTATCGAGCGCAGTCGAGATACAATTAGAAAGAGATTTAAATGAGTTCTCGACTGTGCTGGAAAGGACTTAGATATTGGAAATAAAAAAATTATGATTACAACAGATATACTAATTATTGGTGCAGGGCCAACAGGATTATTTACAGTGTTTGAAGCAGGTTTATTAAAATTAAAATGTCATTTAATTGATGCTTTACCTCAGCCTGGTGGGCAATGTTCTGAGATTTATCCGAAGAAACCAATTTATGATATTCCAGCATATCCAGAGATTTTAGCAGGAGATTTAACACAAAAACTAATAGAACAAAGCAAGCAATTTGAACCAGGTTTTACCTTAGGTGAAAGAGCAGAAACTATTGAGAAGCAAGAAGACGAGACCTTTATTGTAACCACTAATAAAGGGACAAAACACCATACAAAAATTGTAGCTATTGCCGGTGGTTTAGGAAGTTTTGAGCCAAGAAAACCCTTGATACCCAATATTGCAGATTTTGAAGATAAAGGTGTAGAATATATTATTAAAGAACCAGAATTATATCGAGATAAAAAAGTAGTGATTTCTGGCGGTGGAGACTCTGCCTTAGATTGGGCAATTTTTTTATCTAATATTGCTTCAGAAGTCACTTTAATTCATAGAAGAAATGAGTTTAGAGGCGCTTTAGACTCTGTAGAAAAAGTACAAGAATTAAAGAACTTAGGGAAAATTAGATTAATAACACCTGCAGAGGTCAAAGGAATTTTAGGAACCGATAAGGTTACAGGAGTTGCGGTAGAAAAGAAAGGGGAGGATTCGTTTATTGTAGATGCAGATCACTTTATTCCGTTGTTTGGTTTGTCGCCTAAGTTGGGTCCAATAGGTAATTGGGGATTGAGTATTGAGAAGAATGCCATTAAGGTAAACACGTTCGATTATCAAACAAACATACCAGGAGTATATGCTATTGGAGATGTAAACACATATCCGGGGAAATTAAAATTAATTCTTTGTGGTTTTCATGAGGCTACATTAATGTGTCAGAGCGCATATAAGAGAATCTTCCCAAATAAAAAATATGTTATGAAGTATACAACAGTGGGAGGTGTAGATGGTTTTGACGGTACACGTAAAGAAGCGCCAAAGGCAGTTGTTAAAGCGATAGAATAGCTTGTTTTTTAGATGGTTTACGTAACTTTGCAAACAATAGCACTAAAAGAAAAATAGATGCAAGACATCAACATAAAAATAACAGATAGAAATGGCACAACACATGATGTAGTTGCACCAACAGATATGGCAATGAACCTCATGGAAATTGTGCGTTCATATGAATTAGCCGAAGAAGGAACTATTGGTATTTGTGGCGGAATGGCAATGTGTGCTTCTTGCCAATGTTATGTAACATCAGATCATAAATTACCTGAAATATCAGATGATGAGGATGCAATGTTAGCAGAAGCTTTTCACGTAGAAGACAATAGCAGATTGGGTTGTCAAATACAAATGACCCCAGAAATTAACGGTTTAGAAGTAATATTGGCTCCAGAATCATAAATAATTAGATGGAAGAAGTAGCACACAAAAATAAATTTACAAATTACAGCATGTGTATAAGAGATGCTGTAGAAACTTTTACAAAAGAGTTGATTAATTGTTTATTTGATACCAATTATGAACAGAAAAATGGTGTTCAAACAAAACAGTTATTCTTTAAGATTTTAGAACGATTATCCAATGAAAATAAAGAGTGCTTTTGGTTAGATTTTCAAGAATCTTTCATAGAAATAAGAAGAAAGTTAGACTTAGATGCTTTGGCATTTTTAAATAGCGATCCTGCCGCAAAAAGTTTAAGAGAAGTGTATTTAGCATATCCCGGATTTTATGCGATTGCGGTCTACCGATTAAGTAATCAATTATTAAAACAAGGAATTAATATTCTACCAAGAATGATGAGTGAGTTTGCCCATAGCGCAACAGGAACAGATATTCATCCAGGAGCAGAAATTGGAGATTCTTTTTTTATTGATCATGCTACAGGAATTGTAATAGGAGAAACTACTATTATAAAAAATAATGTTACTATTTTTCAAGGAGTCACTTTGGGTGGTCTGCAAGTAAAGAAAAATATGGCTTCTGTAAAAAGACACCCTACCATAGAGAATAATGTTATTATTTATGCAAATGCTACTATTCTTGGAGGTGACGTGGTTATTGGTAAAAACTCTGTTATTGGTGCAAATGTTTGTATTACAGAGTCTACCCTAGAAAACTCAATAGTTGCTGTGCAATTAGAAAATAAAATATTTCAAAGAAATTAATTAGAAAAAGTTGAGTATCACCAATAAAAAAAACAAGCATATGAAAACAAAAAGTATCATAGACTTCGTAGGAAATACACCTTTGGTGGAAGCGCAACATATTTTTAAAAAAGAAGGAGTTACGCTATTATTAAAACTAGAGGGGAATAATCCTGGGGGAAGCGTTAAGGATAGAGCTGCTTATAATATGATTTCTCAAGCGTTAAAAAGAAATAATATTAAGAAAGGAGATACTTTAGTCGAGGCAACCAGCGGAAATACAGGAATTGCATTAGCTTTAATGGCAAAAGTATTAGGTGTAAATATGGTGCTGGTTTTGCCAGAGAATTCAACTATAGAAAGAATAAAAACTATGCGTGCATATGGGGCAGAGGTTATTTTAACTCCTGCAGCATTAGGAATTGAGGGTTCTAGAGATTATGCTTTAGATTTAAAATATAAAAAAGGATATTTTAGATTAAATCAGTTTGATAATACAGACAATTCTAAAGCGCACTATAAAACTACAGGACCAGAAATTTGGAGAGACACGGAAGGGCAAGTAACTCATTTTATTGCTGCAATGGGCACTACAGGAACTATCATGGGAGTTTCAGATTTTTTAAAACAACAGAATAAAAATATTAAAATAATCGGTGCACAACCAAAAGAAGGTGCTAAGATTCCTGGAATTAGAAAATGGCCTCAAGAGTATTTACCAGCAATTTATAATGCAACTAAGGTAGACCAAGTAATAGAGGTTAGTGAAGAAGAAGCCAAGGCAATGACACAAAGATTAGCCTCGGAAGAAGGGATTTTTGCAGGAATGAGTAGTGGAGGTTCGGTGTTGGCTGCTATAAAAGTAGCAGAAAAATTAGAGAAAGGTGTTGTTGTTGCAATTGTTTGTGACAGAGGAGATCGTTATTTGTCTTCTGCACTATTTGAGTGCTAATAGATTTAAAAAGCCTATAATTATGCAAATAAAGAAATAATGCGTTTCTTTGTTGCTCAGTTCATAAACTTATTGATTACGTTATCACGAAAGGCAGAGGGATTAGACCCATTGAAGCCTTGGCAACCTCTCATTTTTTGAGAAAGGTGCTACATTCTACAAGTTTTTAACTTGACAGATAACAGAGAAAAAAACACCTTTCCTGATGACATATATTGATAAAAATATCAAAAAATGTCAGAAATTACAAAAGAAATAAAAAACAGAATATTAGTGCTCGATGGCGCCATGGGCACCATGCTGCAAGCATATAAATTTACCGAAGAAGATTTTAGAGGAGAACGTTTTAAAGACTATCCAACTCCGCTTCAGGGCAATAATGATTTATTGACTTTAACGCAGCCTGAAGCAATCAAAACAATTCATGCAAAATATTTTGAAGCAGGTGCAGATATTATAGAAACCAATACCTTTTCTGGTACTACTATTGCAATGGCAGACTATCAACTAGAAGATTTGGTTTATGAGCTAAACTATCAATCTGCAAAAATAGCCAAAGAAGTTGCTACTGAATTTACAGCAAAAGAACCCCACAAACCCAGGTTTGTAGCCGGTGCAATTGGGCCAACAAATAGAACGGCAAGCATGTCTCCAGATGTAAATGACCCAGGTTATAGAGCCGTTACTTTTAACGATTTAAGAATTGCTTATAAACAACAGGTAGAGGCTTTAATAGATGGTGGTGTAGATGTACTACTGGTAGAAACTGTTTTTGATACCTTAAATGCCAAAGCAGCTTTGTTTGCGATTGAAGAAGTAAAAGACGAAAGAGACATTGAGATTCCGATTATGTTAAGCGGCACTATTACAGATGCATCTGGTAGAACATTATCTGGTCAAACAGCAGAAGCATTTTTAATTTCTGTTTCCCACATTCCATTATTTTCGATAGGATTTAATTGCGCTTTGGGCGCCAATTTATTACAACCCCATTTAGAGGCAATTGCCCATAAAACGGACTTTGCAATCTCTGCGCATCCAAACGCAGGTCTGCCAAATGCTTTTGGAGAATATGACGAAACACCAGAGGAAATGGGTGAGCAGATCGAAGAATATTTAAAGAAAGATTTGATAAATATTATTGGGGGTTGCTGTGGTACCTCTCCAGAACACATTAGAGTAATAGCAGACATTGCTGGTAAATATAAACCTAGAAACTGCTAACTAATGAAAGTAAAACAAACAAAGTACATGCATTTGTCAGGTTTAGAGCCGCTAGTTCTGAATGAAAACAGCAATTTCACTAATATTGGAGAACGTACAAATGTTGCAGGTTCAAGAAAATTTTTACGCTTAATTAAAGAAGAAAGATTCGACGAAGCTTTAGACGTTGCAAGACATCAAGTAGATGGAGGTGCACAAATTATCGACATTAATTTTGATGATGGGTTAATTGATGGAAAAGAAGCAATGGTTCGTTTTTTAAATTTGATTGCTGCAGAGCCAGATATTTGTAGAGTTCCCATTATGATAGATAGTTCTAAATGGGAAATTATAGAAGCAGGTTTACAGGTTGTTCAAGGAAAATCTGTTGTAAATTCTATTTCTTTAAAGGAAGGTGAAGAGAAGTTTATTTGGGAAGCAAAACAAATAAAAAGATATGGAGCAGCAGTAATTATTATGGCCTTTGATGAAACTGGGCAAGCAGATACTTATGAGCGAAGAATAGAAATAGCGCAACGCTCGTATACTATATTGGTAGACATTGTTAATTTTCCTTCCGAAGATATTATTTTCGATTTAAATATATTTCCTGTGGCTACAGGAATGGACGAGCACAAACGAAATGCCATCGATTTTATTGAAGCTACCCGCTGGGTAAGACAAAATTTACCAAATGTTTCGGTAAGTGGAGGTGTAAGTAATGTCTCGTTTTCTTTTAGAGGAAATGACGGTGTTCGTGAAGCAATGCACTCTGTGTTCTTGTATCATGCAATTCAGGCAGGCATGAATATGGGAATTGTAAACCCCGCTTTGTTGGAGATTTATGATGACATTCCAAAGGATTTATTAGAGCGTGTAGAAGATGTTATTTTAAATAGAAGAGAAGATGCTACAGAACGGTTATTAGATTTTGCCGAGACGGTAAAAGGTTCTAAAGTAGAAAAAGGGTTGGATTTATCGTGGCGAGAAAACCCTATTCAAGATAGAATTACGCATGCGCTGGTAAAAGGAATTGATGCTTTTATTATTGAAGATGTAGAAACAGCTAGACAAGAATCTGAAAAGCCAATTGAAGTAATTGAAGGGCATTTAATGATTGGAATGAATGTAGTAGGAGATTTATTTGGAGCAGGAAAAATGTTTTTGCCACAAGTAGTAAAATCTGCTCGTGTAATGAAGAAGGCAGTAGGGTATTTGAATCCGTTTATTGAGAAAGACAAAGGAGAAGAACAAAAGGCATTAGGTAAAATTTTAATGGCAACGGTAAAAGGAGACGTGCATGATATTGGTAAAAATATTGTGAGTGTTGTTTTGGGTTGTAATAATTATGAGATTGTAGATTTAGGAGTTATGGTTGCTCCAGAAAAAATTATTGAAGCTGCTAAAAAAGAGAACGTAGATATTATTGGCTTAAGCGGCTTGATAACCCCTTCATTAGATGAAATGGTGTATTTGGCCAAAGAAATGGAACGTCAAGAGTTTAAAGTTCCGTTGTTAATTGGCGGCGCTACTACTTCAAAAGCGCACACTGCTGTTAAGATAGATACACAATATACAAATGCGGTAGTACACGTAAATGACGCTTCGAGAGCGGTTACGGTTGTGGGAGATTTATTGAATAAGAAAACAAGTCATTTATATACAGCAAAGTTGAAAAAGGATTATGACGAATTTAGAATTAAGTTTTTAAAACGAGGGAAAGAAAAGTCATATATATCTATAAAAGAAGCGCGCAAGAGGAAGTATAAAATAGCGTGGGAAACTTCTCAAATATGCAAGCCAAAAGAGTTAGGTATTCAAGTTTTAGAACAACTAAGCTTAAAAGAATTGCTTCCGTATATAGATTGGAGTCCATTTTTTAGAAGTTGGGATCTGCATGGAAAATTTCCAGATATTCTAACAGACGAGGTGGTTGGTGAGCAAGCAACGATTATGTATGCTGAAGCACAAGCAATGATTAAAGAAATTATTGCAAAGCAATTATTAAAGCCAAAAGCAATTTTTGGTTTGTTTGAAGCGAATACTATTAATGAAGATGATATTTCTATTCAGAAAAAAGGAAAAGAAATAGGGGTTTTTAGAACTTTACGTCAGCAATTAAAAAAGCGAGAAGGAATTCCGAACATTGCATTAGCAGATTTTATAGCGCCAAAAGAAACCAATAAAACCGATTATATGGGTGCTTTTTGCGTGGCTATTTATGGTGCACAAGAATTAGCAGACAGTTACAAGTTAAAAGAAGACGATTATAATGCAATTATGGCGCAAGCAATTGCAGACCGTTTTGCAGAAGCATTGGCAGAATATTTACACAAACAAGTTAGAACGAGGCATTGGGGTTACGATGGAGATGAAGGTTTAACAAATGACGATTTAATTAAAGAAAGCTATAAAGGCATTCGTCCTGCGCCAGGATATCCTGCGTGTCCGGATCATTTAGAAAAGGAAACCATTTGGGATGTCTTAAAAGTTGAAGAAAATATTGGTGTTACGCTTACAGAAAGTTTAGCCATGTGGCCAGCAGCAGCAGTTTCTGGATATTATTTTGCAAATAAAGAAGCAAAATATTTTGGTTTAGGAAAAATCACGGATGATCAGGTAACTGATTTTGCGATACGAAAAGGAATTACAAAAGAGAAAGCTGAAAAATGGTTGCACCCAAATTTAGCGGAAGAATAAATAAAATACAGATGCACTGAAAAATAGCAGTACAAGCAAATTTACAAGTCATGAAGATTACAGAACATATTAAAAAAGCAAATGGCAAAACATTATTTTCTTTTGAAATTATTCCGCCAAAAAAGGGAAATAATATTCAAGAATTATACAACAATATAGACCCTTTGATGGAGTTTAATCCGCCATTTATAGACGTAACTACTTCTAGGGAGGAATATGTGTACTTAGAAAAAGAAGGATTATTAGATCGGAAAATAACTAGAATGCGACCAGGAACGGTTGGTATTTGTGCTGCAATAAAGCATAAATATGACGTAGATACGGTACCACATGTATTGTGTGGAGGGTTTACAAAAGAAGAAACAGAGTATTTACTAGTAGATTGTCATTATTTAGGAATAGATAATGTAATGGCATTGCGTGGAGATGCTATGAGTCATCAAAAATATTTTGAAGCTTCTAAAGATGGTCATAAATACGCAACGCAGTTGGTTAATCAAATCAAGAATTTAAACAAAGGCAAGTATCTACATGATGTAATAGAAGCAGCGGATACGTCTAATTTTTGTATTGGAGTTGCTGGGTATCCAGAGAAACACTTAGAATCACCCTCTTTGCAAACAGATTTAAAACGTTTGAAAGAAAAGGTAGCTGCAGGTGCAGATTATGTTGTTACGCAAATGTTTTTTGATAATCAGAAATATTTTGAATTTGTAAAAGCGGCAAGAGAAATGAACATTCATGTACCCATTATACCCGGAATTAAGCCATTAGCAGTAAAACGTCATTTACAAATATTGCCACAAGTATTTAGAATAGATTTACCAGAGCACTTAATAAGAGAAGTAGAAAAATGTGAGACAAATTTAGATGTAAGAAAAGTGGGTGTAGAATTTGCAATTCAGCAATCTAAAGAGTTATTGGCAGCAGGAGTGCCTGTTTTACATTATTATTCAATGGGAAAAAGTGATAACATTCATGCAATAGCATCCGAATTATTTTAAATTATATATAAACTCCTTATTGCCAAGCATAAAGTCTATTGATAGAGAAATAAGAAAAAGTAATTTTTTGAAAACTAGAAAGTAAATAAAATGATTACTTTTGTGATACAAAATTGACATAATAATTAAAAAAATATAAAGAATGGCATTAGAAATTACAGACGCAAATTTTGAAGAATTAGTATTAAAATCTGACAAACCAGTGTTGGTAGATTTTTGGGCAGCTTGGTGTGGACCTTGTAGAATGGTTGGGCCAATTGTTGATGAAATTCATGCTGAATATGATGGGAAAGCTATTGTTGGTAAAGTAGATGTTGATGCAAATCAAGAATTTGCTGCCAAATACGGAGTACGTAATATACCAACTGTTTTAATATTTAAAAACGGAGAAGTTGTAGATAAGCAAGTAGGTGTTGCACCTAAAAATGTGTACACAGGTAAAATTGATGCTGCTATATAAGTAGTTTTAATTTTTTATAATATAGAAAAGGTTTGGCTAACGTCAAACCTTTTTTTATTTTTAGAATCTAAAATTACAATTCAATTTTATTAAAGAAACTATTACAAACTACAGATAATTTAACAAGAGCAAAAAGTATTAAAAAATAGCATGAATGTATCTGAGGTAAAAGCATCTGAAATAAAAAATTTATCGCTACTTGCAAAACAAGTGGTTGAGGGTTTTATTACAGGAATTCATAAAAGTCCGTTTCACGGGTTTTCTGTTGAGTTTTCTGAACATAAATTATACAATACAGGAGAAAGTACGCGTCATATAGATTGGAAGCTATTCGCAAAGACAGAAAAGCTGTATACTAAAAAGTATGAGGAGGAAACCAATCTTAGATGTCATATTGTTATAGACAACTCTGCATCCATGCACTATCCTATTGTAAAAAAACAAACATTAAGTACCTTAAATAAAGTTGGTTTTTCGGCCATTGCAGCTGCTTCTTTAATGGAGATTTTAAAAAGACAAAGAGATGCGGTTGGGTTAAGCATTTATGCCGATAGCTATGAATATTATGCTCCAGAGAAAGGAAGTGAGCGCCATAGAAGCATGTTATTGTATCAATTAGAACAATTGTTAGTTTCTACATCTACTGCGGCAACAGACACGTATAAATATTTACATGAAATCGCAGAAAAATTGCACAGACGTTCTTTAATTTTTGTTTTCACAGATATGTTTCAACCAAATAAAGACAATGCTGTATTATTTGAAGCTTTAAAACATCTTAAATATAAGAAACATGAAGTAGTTTTGTTTCATACGTATGACGGAAAAACAGAATTTAACTTCAATTTTGATAATTCTCCCAAAAAATTTATTGATGTTGAGACCGGAGAGGAAGTTAATATTAACGCAGAAAATGTGCAAGAAAAATACACCCAATTGGTGGGTAATTATTTTAAAGAATTGAAGAATAAATGTTTACAATATAAAATTGATTATCTACCTATAGATATAAATAGTGGTTATAATACCGTTTTAACTTCGTATCTAATAAGTAGAAAGAAAAATAAATAATTTTATCATTTTAAATTTGCAGATATTAAAATCTATGCTATATTTGCAACCGCTAAGAGCAACGGTCTGGTAGTTCAGTTGGTTAGAATACCTGCCTGTCACGCAGGGGGTCGCGGGTTCGAGTCCCGTCCAGACCGCAAAAGCATCTCATTTATGAGATGCTTTTGCGGTTTTTACAACCCTGTAATTTTTTTTCAATTATTTACAGGGTAAAATTTCACTATTTTTTCACAATCTAAAAAACCGCTCGGGGACTAAACCGGGGACTCTTTTTTTCTTGTAACCTAAAATAATTTTAGCACCAATAAGTAGGCTTCTAAATATACGAAAAAGAGTGCTGTTTGATATTTTATAAAACAATTTTTATTTTTTTAAATAAAGCGATGTTGACAGCACATAGGCTGCGTTTTGATTTTTTGCTCTAAAAAAACCAATAGATACCTCGGTTTTTAAAACCGCTAAAAAAACAACTTATAGTAACGGATGCATTCCAGAGTAATTACGCATTGATTTTTCATTGTTTTTTAGTTCATTTGAAAACCACTCCGCCATTGATTTTACTGAGGTTTACCTTTGGTTGTATGTTCTTCTCATTTTTGTAGTGTTTTATAGTAATAAAGCGATTAAAATAGCATTTAATTTCAATCATTACTTAGAATATCTTACTTAATATTATCAAGTAACAAATTGATTTTGTTGGAGAAAGAAAGGATATAAGTGTATCTTATATTTATAACTAAATATAAATCTGTTTCTGAAGCATCAAAACTTACTGGTTTTAATAAAACTAGCATTGCTAAAGCATGCAGAGGGATGTTTGTTTGGTCTAAATTGTTAGATGTATGTTACTAAAGAGGATATTTGAAACTACTTTTTTAAACTTGTATTTTAACTTTGTAGTATAATTGAAAATTTCATAAAATGAATACGATAAAACTAGTAACTTTTATTTTCTTGAGCATATTTTGTTCCATTGGAAGCATCATAGCACAAAAAAACAAAAAAAAGCAACGCCCAAATATTGTTGTTATTCTTTCAGATGATATTGGATTTGAAGAATTCGGAATCTATAAAGTCAAAAAAGGAGAAGTATCTAATACTCCAAATATTGATAAACTGGGAGAAGTAGGCGTTGCCTTTAAAACGGCCTATGCTCAAAGTATTTGTGGTCCCTCAAGAGCCATGTTTTATTCGGGTAATTATGCTATGCATAATGGTGCTTATGACAACAAAATTAAATACAGACCTGAAGATAAAGGGAAGTCTAAAGACCTTGAAAAATTTCCAAATTTCGTTAGAGTTTTACACGATGCAGGGTATAAAACAGCAGTGGCAGGGAGATGGCACAATCCAATTGGTGGAATGCTAGGACTAAACAATGATATTTTAGGTGTAGACCAATATGTGGCATACATCCGTAGTCAGAATATGGTTAACAAAATCACTGGACAAACTTTGACTCCAGATGAGAATTGGGAAAACGCAGCAATTTCAGGAGAGCCAATATTATCTAGATACTGGAAACCTACGTATATTCAAGATGGTAAATTATTAGAAACAACCATGCAAGATTATGGGCCTGATTTATTGAAAAATTACATTTGTGATTTTATCAAAGACAATGCAAAATCTGATCAACCCTTTCTTGCTTTTTACCCTATGGTTTTGGCACATTCTTCTCATTGTGTAACACCTATTGAAGTAGCTAATGGTGATAAAGCTTCTAACGTACATTATAAATGGGGTTCTGAAAAAGGAGCGAGTATTTTCTTAAATCAAGTAAAATATGCTGATAAGTTAGTAGGAGAAATTGTACAAACAATAAAAGACCAAGGAATTGAAGACAATACAATTATTATTTTTACCTCAGATAATGGTACCACTTCCTCTGCCAAAAGTAAAGGTGTAGAATATGGAGTTCACATTCCTTTTGTAGTTGCAGGTCCAGGAATAAAAAAACGAGGTATGACAGATGAATTAATCGACTTTACAGATGTATTGCCAACCATAGCAGATTTCGCTCATGCAACGATTCCTTCAAAATATAAAATAGATGGGATCAGTACAAAAGACTTTTTAACAGGAAAAAGTAATCATACCAAAGATGTGATTTATGCACAACCTGGAATCTCGAGTATCGTTCGTACAAAAGACTATTTGTTAGAAGCTGTTTGTCCGTTATATGGATACCCAATGGGACGTTTTTATGAAACAAATGATTCATATGATGGAAGAGGATATGAAAACATTACGCATGATGAGAATTTCAAAAAAGAAAGAGCTGAGTTTCAAAAGCTTTTAGAGAAAACAGGATCTAAATTACCAACTTCATTTGAGGATCCTCTTTGGGAAAAGGAGCTTAAGAAAGGAAACAAACATTTTAATTCAGCACAACAAAAAAGGGGTCACCTACGATTGCCTTTGAATTATCAATTTTATGACCCTTCATTTTGATAAGTTAAAAAAATCAATTGCATACACGAAACGTTTTCTTTGTGACTTTTATAAAGGGGAAAGAATTTAGCAAAATGTTTATCGTAATTGATTCTATTATTTCTAAGTCAGCTGAGATTAGACGAAAGTATGAAAGAGAAGAAATACAAGATGTTTTGTTCCTGGATAATTTAATTTTAATAGAGGAAAATGAGCTATTACTTGCGGTTTTTAAAACTGCTAAAAAAACAACTTATGGTAACGGATGCATTCCAGGGTAATTACGCATTGATTTTTCATTGTTTTTTAGTTCATTTGAAAACCACTCCGCCATTGATTTTACTGGGGTTTTCCTTTCTGAATTTCAGCATTCTTAAAGTCAATGAATTTTAAGCATTGGTTTAATTGAAAATTTTGCATCTTATCGTCAAGTGGCCAATAGAAAGTTACAGCATACATTAATATTCACCCATAATCAGTGTCTTTTGTTTGGTTATATTGGGTTGTACTTGTTTGAAGAAAATTGAATTAGTATTACTTATAAAGATTATATATCTTTAGTTTTTATCTATTGCTAGTTAAAATTGCGAAAAAACACTAACTTAATTACCTATATCATTGGTTTATTGCTAAATACCAAGGTATTATTGTGTCTATTGAAAAAGAAAAAGAATAATGGCAAATAGTAAACACGCGCACATAAGATATAATTTCCTAGACTATTGTTTTCGTTATAAATCTTTTACATTTAACGAACTACTAAGTTTTTTAAATGAGAAGATTGCAGAAATCTATCCTGGAGAGGGCATCTGTACCAGAACATTAAGAGACGATATAAAAGTCTTCAGAGATAAAGACAATGGATTTGCTGCTCCACTTCCAGAAAATATTCGGATTCTTAGATATACAGATTCTAATTTTTCAATAGCACAAAAACCGCTATTGCCTTACGAGCAAGAATTAATTGAGGCATCTCAGCAGCTTTTAGAAAGGTTTGAAAACCATCCAAAATACAACAAACTTTCAGAAGCATTAATAAAGTTTCAAGATGGTGAAGAAGAAAATGACACTTCTAAAACCTTATTTTACGACAGCAATGAGGAGTATAAAGGAATTAAATATTTAAAACCATTATATCTTGCTATTAAGAAAAAACAAGCACTACAAATAACCTTTAAGGGTTTTCAGGATAATATCGCTACTACTTTCGAATTTCACCCCCATATTTTAAAGCAATATAATAATAGATGGTTTGTTTTTGGCTTAAATAACAACATTGCGATTAAAGAATGGAGCATACCTTTAGATGAAAGACTAATAAAGTTTGAGGTAATTGAAGATGCTATTTATATAGAGACAGAAGTAGATTGGGAAACCTTTTTTAGAACGATGGTGGGTGTGGTGAGGTCTAAAGATGCTGAAATAGTAAAAGTAGTTTTACGTTTTTACAATGGTAGAGAATATTATTTTAAAACAAAACCATTTCAAGCTGATTTTGAAGAGTTTTTTGAGGAAGACAAACATGATCAAGTTTGGTTCGAAACAATTATTAATAAAGAGTTGGTACAACAACTTTTATCATACGGTCAAGATGTAGAAATAATAGCACCTAAAAGTTTAAAAAAAGAGATGAAAGAACATGTAGATTCAATGAAAAAATATTATTAGAAATAACTATGCAATCACCCCGCACACTTCAATCCTAAATTTGTAGAGTAATAATTACAAATAAAAAGTTATGAAAGATAATACTGTAAAATGCCCCAATTGTAAAGAAGTTTTTAAAGTAGATGATGCTGTATACAACAACATTGTAAATCAAGTGCGTGACCAACAATTTGATGATGAATTGAAAACTAGAATAGATGCTGAAAAAAGAGATAAGGAATCGGCCTTAAAAACAACAGAACTAGAGCTCAATAATAAATTTCAAATAGAGTTGGGTGATAAGCAGCGTGAGATTGACGTTTTAAGAGCGGAAAGTAAATCTGATTTATTAGAAGAAGTTTCAAAAAAAGACAAAGAAATTTCTGATTTACAATCAAAACTTACCAATGCAGATACTGAGAAAAAACTAGAACTTTCGAACGCAGTCCATAGTGTTGAAAAACATAGAGATCAACTTATTAACGACTTAAAAAATAAAGACACAGAAAGAGAACTCTTAGAAAAATCTTTAAATGAGCAGTTTAAAAATAAGTTAGAGCATAAAGATGAAACGCTTAAATTAAAAGACGAAGAAATCCAATACTTAAAAGATTACAAGCAAAAACTATCAACCAAAATGACTGGTGAAACTTTAGAATTGCATTGTGAAAACGAATTCAATAAACTGAGAGCAACCGCTTTTCAAAAAGCACATTTTGAGAAGGACAATGATGCTTCTGCCGGAACGAAAGGTGATTATATTTATAAAGAATCTGATACAAATGATAACGAAATCATCTCCATTATGTTTGAGATGAAAAATGAAAACGATCAGACTGTATCTAAAAAGAAAAATGAAGATTTCTTTGCCAAATTAGATAAAGACCGAAAAGCGAAAGGCTGTGAATATGCCGTGTTAGTATCTATGTTAGAGGCAGACAACGAGTTGTATAAAGCAGGTATTGTAGATGTTTCTTACAAATACCCAAAAATGTATGTAATTCGTCCACAGTTTTTCATCCCAATGATTACCTTGTTGCGAAATGCAGGTATGAAATCTTTAGAATACAAGGCGGAGTTAAGTATCATGAAAAATCAAAATGTAGACATCACTAATTTTGAAGATAAGATCGATGATTTCAAAACTGGGTTTGCACGAAATTACGACCTAGCAAGCCGCCAGTTTAAAACGGCTATGGATGAGATAGATAAAACCATGGATCACTTACAAAAAACGAAAGATGCTTTATTGTCTTCGGTAAATAATTTACGCTTAGCGAACAATAAGGCGGATGATTTAACGATAAAAAAGTTAACTCATGGGAATCCTACCATGAAAGAAAAGTTTAATAACCTAGAAAATTAAAATTGTATGCAATATATAAAACCGAAATTAGCCAATATCATTCATCCAGTAATTATGTTTAAATTAACACAGGGCTATCAACAAGATATGGAACCGTGGCAGCTTTATACGGTAACTAGAGGTCAATGGAAAATGGATATAAATAAGGCAAAACAGTTTAAATATGCTTTGGCATGTGACGCCGGTTTAGTGGTAGAAGTGTATGAAATTGAAACATGGCACCAGGGTAATGAAACTATGAGTGAAGAGGAATTGTTATATAGACGAGCTAGAGGATTACACGCCGGGGAGGCGGGTAGAATCGAATTTGTAGGAAAAATAGCACCAGAAGAAATAAGAAAGCAATATAATAAAACAAATGTTGTTAAATATTGGGGTAAAAGTCAAACCCCATTTAAATATATTGAGCAAAACAACTAATAAAAATTATTAAAAACAATAAATGATCACAGGAGAATTAAAGTCACAAGTAGATAAAATATGGGAAGCCTTTTGGACAGGTGGAATTTCTAACCCATTATCTGTTATAGAACAATTTACTTATCTACTTTTTATAAGACGGTTGGATGAACGCCAACTCTTAGAAGAGAAGAAAGCCAATACGGTGGGTATTCCTATCCAAAATAGCATTTTTACTCCTGAACAAAAAGAACTCAGGTGGAGTTCCTTTAAAAACAAAGACCCTGAGTCTATGTTTGAGGTGTTTACCAAACCTATGCTAGATAGCATGACGGTCTTTGACCATATGAAACAAGTGGGCGATGCTGCGGGGGTATTTGCAGAGTTTATGAGTAAGGCCACTTTTATCATTTCTACACCAAGATTGTTAGACCAAGTGGTACAGTTAATTGATAAAATTAACATGAATGACAGAGACACCAAAGGAGACCTCTATGAATACATGTTGTCTAAAATTGCTTCTGCCGGAACTAACGGGCAGTTTAGAACACCACGTCATATTATAAAGATGATGGTAGACATGACGCAACCAAAACGAGATGATATTATTTGTGATCCCTCGTCTGGTACAGCTGGTTTTTTAGTGGCTGCTGGTGAATATTTTAGAGACAACCATAAAGATTTGTTCTTAGATAGAGACTTTAGAGACCATTTTAACAATGAAATGTTTAATGGGGTGGAAATAGATGATACCATGATTCGTATTGGAGCAATGAACTTGCAGTTGCACGGAATTGAAAACCCAAACCTGATTAAAAATGATGCACTGAGTGAAAGTGCCGGAGATATTAGAAACCAATATTCTTTAATTTTAGCCAACCCTCCTTTTAAAGGAAGTTTAGACTATGATTCTGTAGAGAATTCGATACTAAAAACTGTAAAGTCTAAAAAAACAGAACTGCTCTTTTTAGGTTTGATGCTACGAATGCTGAAAACAGGTGGTAGATGTGCGGTAATTGTGCCAGATGGCGTGTTGTTTGGAAGCTCTAATGCACACAAGCAAATACGCCAAGAATTGATTGAAAAGCACAAGTTAGATGCTGTTATTTCTATGCCAAGTGGTGTATTTAAACCCTATGCTGGGGTAAGTACTGCGGTGCTTTTCTTTACCAAAACAGGCACAGGAGGTACAGACAATGTTTGGTTTTATGACATGACCGCAGATGGCTATAGCTTAGATGACAAGCGGAATGAAATTAAGGACAATGATATTCCTGATTTATTAAACAGGTATCACAACGTAAAGGAAGAAAAAGGGAGAGCTAGAACAGACAAAAGTTTCTTAGTGCCTTTTAATGAAATTAAAGGCAATGATTGGGATTTATCCATAAACAGGTACAAGGAAATTATCTATGAAGAAATTGAATATGCTGCTCCTTCTCAGATTATAAAGGATATTGAAACTCTAGACATTGAAAGAAATCAAGCTTTAACTGCTTTAAAAGAGATGTTGAAATGATGGTATTGAATGATATTTGTAATGTGATAACTTGTGGTGTTGCTAAAAGACCAGAATATATAGAGAAGGGAGTTCCGTTTCTTTCATCCAAAAATGTTAAGTCAGATAGATTTATTTTGAATGCTTATAATCACGTTTCAAAAGAAGATTATTTAAGTTTAACAAAAAATAATAAACCTGAAGTTGATGATATTTTATATACTAGAGTTGGTTCTTTTGGCGAGGCGGCTGTAATAGATCTTGATTTTGATTTTGCTATTTTCGTTAGTTTAACATTACTTAAGCCTAAAAAGGATATTGTTTTACCACGATATTTAATGCACTATTTAAATAGCCCAAGAATAAAACATTTAGCAAAGAATAGTACGAGTGGTGTTGGAGTTCAAAACTTAAATGTTAAGGTTGTAAGACAATTTCCGATTAATCTCCCCCCATTAGAACAACAAAAAAAGATAGCAGCAATTTTAGATGCAGCAGATACCTACAGACAAAAAACAAAAGCACTCATTACGAAATATGATGCGTTAACACAAAGTTTGTTTCTAGATATGTTTGGGGATCCTGTGAGGAATCCTAAGGGGTGGACAATGAAACCTTTAAAAGAATTCGGGAAAATTGTTACAGGAAATACCCCTTCTAGAAAAAATGATGCAAACTTTAATGATAAATTTATTGAGTGGATTAAAACCAATAATATAACTTCTGCCTTTACGAATGTAACTACTGCTAAAGAATATTTATCCGAAGAGGGGTTACTCAATTCAAGATCAGTTAACGAAGGGAGCTTACTAGTTGCTTGTATAGCAGGTAGTATAAATTCTATAGGAAGAGCAGCATTAACTGATAGAAAAGTTGCTTTTAATCAGCAGATAAATGCAATAGAGCCATTTAGAAATATCAGCTCCACTTTTCTTTATTACCTATTTAAATCTAGTTCTGGTTACATACAATCTCATGCTTCTAATGGAATGAAAAGAATGCTTAGTAAAGGTGATTTTCAGAAGATTAAAATGATTTGTCCTGATATTGATATTCAAAATCAATTCGCAGACAGCGTAAAAGCTATAGAAGTACAAAAAACACAAGCACAAGCCAGTTTAGCGCAAGCTGAAAATTTGTTTAACAGCCTTTTACAAAGGGCATTTAAAGGAGAGTTGGTATGAGAGGTCTATCAATTAGTGTAAAAAATTACATATAACAAGCTATGAAAAATCTCTATATTATACTGATTATAACTTGGTCTTTAGTTTTTACAACATTTATTGTAATTAATGAAAAATGCAATTGGGTTTCAAGTGATACAACTAATCTTATAATGGGTGGTATTGCCATGTTAGTTTCAATAATTTCATTGGCAATTGCAGATAGAAAGAAACCCTTTTTTAAAGGTGAAATTCATTTTTGGGTAGTTGCTGGAAATTCTAAATTTTCAAAAGTTGAAGAAAGTATTCATTATGAGTATACAGAACTTTCAATAAAGGTAATTAATAAAGCAAAAAATGCAATTGATGAATTATTGGTAAGCTTCCGTTTACCAAGTAATTTCTATCTGAAATCTGATGACGAAAAAAATGGATATCAATATTTTTGGTTTAAAGAATCTCTAATTATTACATCAGATAAAGTACGTTTTCTTGGTAATCAAACTGGAGATAATAATATCACATTCGAACACTATTTAAGAGTTTCTAAAATGGGAGAAAACAGAAAGGTCTACATCACAATATCGGGACAAAACATAATGCCTACAACCATTTATCTTTCAAAAGATGATATAATCAAGTTACTAAGCAATAGGTCAGGTAAACCATTCATAGTCAAAAAATAATATTAATAATTCATTATGAGCAACTTTCAATTCCTCCAACAAGAGTGGCCAGCCATTTTTAAAGAAGCAAAAGAAGCAGAGCAGCTAACGCTTACTTCTCCTAAGGCTAGTGCGATGATTGCTAGAAGCGCACTTGAAAAAACAGTGCAGTGGCTCTATCAAAATGATGAAGAGCTAGAATGGCCTTATGACACCAAGCTTGCCAGTTTATTGCATGAGCAGTGCTTTAGAGAAATTATAAAACCCTCTATGTTTAGAGAGGTAAACCTAATTAGGCTAAATGGAAATGCTGCGGCGCACGGAAAATCAATTTCTCATGATCAATCGATTGCCAGCATTAAAAACCTGTTTCGTTTTTTAAGTTTTCTAGGGATTTATTATAGTGCAGAAGATGTAGAAGTGCCAACATTTACAATGGGATTAATTCCAGATGGAAATGAGCTAAAAGAAACGCTAAAAGACCTTCAGCAATTAGAAGACCAATTAGACAATCGAAGAGAAAAAGACAAAGAAGAACGTGCGCAAATTGAAGCACAAGCAGCGCAAATAGAATTACTACAAAAGCAGTTAGAAAATCAGCAAAAAGTAACTACACAAAGAAGAGTAGAAAGAGAAAAGGTAAAAGATCCAGAGAAAGTAATTCCGGTTTTAATACCAGAAGCAGTTACTAGAAAACTCTATATAGATGTTTTACTAAAAGATGCAGGTTGGGAAAACCTAACAGAAGGAAGAGAATTAGAATATGAGGTTAAAGGAATGCCTAAAAGCACCAATCCTTCTGGTATTGGCTATGTAGATTATGTGCTTTGGGGTAAAGATGGCAAGCCTTTAGCGGCTGTAGAGGCTAAAAGAACCATGGCAGACCCTAGAAAAGGAAGACACCAAGCAGAACTCTATGCAGATTGCTTAGCGCAAATGCACGGGCAGCGTCCTGTCATTTTCTACACCAACGGATTTGAAACCTTTATTTGGGACGATACCTTTTATACAGATAGAGAAATTCAAGGGTTTTATACCCAAGACGAACTCCAATTACTTGTAGATAGAAGAACCTCCAGAAAAGATCTTAGAACCTTTAAGGTAAATATGGCAATTGCAGGAAGAGATTACCAGTTAGAAGCCATAAAAAGGGTTGCTGAAAATTTGGTAGTTACCTCAAAAAAAGGAGATTTAAGGGGCGCTAAAAGAGAAAGCCTTTTAGTAATGGCAACAGGAAGTGGAAAAACAAGAACCGCTGCGGCTATTGTAGAAATGTTAACCAAATGTAATTGGGCAAAACGAGTACTATTTCTAGCAGATAGAAATGCTTTAGTTACCCAAGCTAAAAATGCTTTTAAAGAACACTTACCAGAGCTTTCTGCAATCGATTTAACCAAAGAAAAAGAGGATAGTAATGCTCGCTTGGTGTTTTCTACCTACCCAACGATCATTAATAAAATTGACAAGGTAAAAACAGTCGATAAAAGATTTTATGGTGTAGGTCATTTCGACCTCATTATAATTGATGAAGCACACCGTTCTGTGTATCAAAAATACAGCGCTATTTTTGATTATTTTGATGCTATGTTAATTGGTTTAACAGCCACACCTAAAACAGATATAGACCACAATACCTATGGTTTATTTGGTATTGAAGACGATAATCCTACGTTTGCCTATGAGCTAAATGTAGCCGTTGCTCAAGGATATTTAGTACCTCCAAAGGCAGTGAGTGTGCCACTTAAATTCCAAAGAGAAGGCATTAAGTATGCAGCACTTTCAGATCGGGAAAAAGTAGAATATGAAGAGAAGTTTGGAGACCCGACAAATGAGGAAACTCCTGATGCTATTGGCAGTGCTGCTCTAAATAAGTGGTTATTTAATACAGATACCGTAGATAAGGTGCTAGCCCATCTTATGAATGACGGTATTAAAGTAAGTGGAGGTGATACATTAGGAAAGACGATTGTTTTTGCCAAGAATCATGCACATGCTGTATTTATAGAAGAACGGTTCAATTTTAATTATCCGGAATATGGAGGTAAATTTTTAAGAGTCATAGATAACTATGAAACCAAAGCGCAGAGTTTATTAGAAAAATTCACAGACCCATTAGAAGAGCAAGAACCTCAAATTGCAGTTTCTGTTGATATGATGGATACGGGTGTTGATGCACCAAGAGTGGTGAATCTAGTATTCTTTAAAATAGTAAAAAGTGCTTCTAAATTTTGGCAAATGATTGGTAGAGGTACTAGATTATGTCCAGATTTATTTGGCCCTGGAGCCGATAAAAAAGAATTTATGATTTTTGACTATTGTCAGAATTTCGAATTCTTTGATGAGCATCCAGATGGGGCGAATACATCAAGTATGAAGCCTTTGCTGCAACAAATATTTGAAGCGAAACTAAAGATTTCGCAACTGATTACACATGCACCAGACAAGACACCTGCGGAAGTTGAAGTTAAAGATGCATACTTAACTGAATTGCATAAAATAATTCAAAATTTAGATGAAAGCAGATTTGTAGTTCGGAATCAGTTAAGATATGTAACAGCATACAGTAATAAATCAAAATGGTTAGACCTTTCAAAAAGTGATATTCAAGAAGTAAATTCTCATTTATCCCACTTGCAACCTGCATCAAAAGGAGATGATGAGTTGGCACGAAGATTTGATATGCTCGTTTTAGTATACCAGATAGTGTTACTCACAGGTTCTAGTGATACAGCAAAATATATCGGTAAAATATACAGCACTGCTGCTGCCTTGGAAAAGAAAGATAATATTCCGCAAGTTGCGTTTCATTTACCACTAATTAAAGAGGCACAAACAGATCATTATTGGGAGACCATTAATATAAAAAAACTAGACGAATTAAGAATAGCTTTAAGAGATTTGATTAAGTATTTAGAGGCGGTAAAACAAGCGCCGGTGTACACAAATTTTGAAGATGTTTTAGATTATGAGGGTATTGCAGTTCGAGAAATAGTGAGTTCCTCTTATGTGAGTTTACAGTCTTATAAGGATAGAGTTGAGAGTTATATTAGAAAAAACATAAATCATTTAACAATTCATAAACTGGCTAGCAATATATCCATCACAAAAACGGAGCTAGATGAATTAGATAAAATGTTCTTTGCAGAAGGGGTAGCTGGCACTAAAGAAGAGTTTGTGCAGCAATATGGAGAAAGACCATTAGGAGCCTTTGTTAGAAGTATAACAGGTATTGAACAAGTAGCACTTAATGAAGCTTTTGCTGATTTCTTGCAAGTTGGTAATCTTAGAGCAGATCAAATGACTTTTGTTAAAACGATTATGTCTTACCTAACCAAAAACGGTACAATTGATAAAACGATGTTATATGAACCACCTTTTACAGATTTAAACGATCAAGGTATCAGTGGGGTATTTGACAATGATGCTGATTTAGTAAAAGTGGTGAGTATTATAGATACTATAAATAATAATGCTGATGTGGGTTGATTTAGGTGTGTAAATATATTGCACATATGAGTCGTATTTTTGTATCAGTAGTAATAAAAACTAAAAAAAGAAACAATGCACTTTCATCAAAAAATACATAATTACTTACTAGACTATAGAGAAAAATATAATTCAAATTTCAACTTTTTAGTTAGACAACGCACAAACATAAATGATAAGAAATATCCTGGAGGTAAGTTTGCACATGGTTTAGTGTTTCAAGGAACTGAAAAATATTGCTTTGTTGCATTATCTGATAAAAGTGGTGGTGCAAATGCAACAAAAAGTGTAGGTATTGTTATTAACCCTACAAAAAATAATAGTTTTAAAGCGATGTTGGAAATTGTTTTTCCAGGTGAAACAAATGCAGATTTAATTTCTTTTTATAAAAATTTAGCATCTAAATTTGAAGACATAAATTGGGATGCTAAAGAGGAAAGAGCATATTTATATATTGGAGAACTTCCTGAAAACGATCCTACGATATTATATAAATGGTTAGATGTAAATTTTCCAATTATTAGAGAAACAGCATTGCAAACAGGAATAGAAAAACTAATTCCAAGCGATGAACGTTTTAAAAAACTTCAAGACAACTTAGAGAAAAGATTACTATCTGATAAAAAACTAGTTAACTATTGGGTTTTTCAAGGGAATCCAAAAATATTTGACACTGTAAAAGCGATTGCAGATAATGCTTTAGAAACATGGTCCGTGCATGCTCACAAAACAAAAATAAAAATAGGTGACAAGGTAATATTATGGATTACAGGTGATGATAGTGGCTGTTATGCATTAGCTGAAGTCACTTCTGAATTGTTTCATTCACCGGAAATTTCTAATGAAAAAAAGTATTATGCAAAAAATCCTGAGGAGGATGTTACCAGTGACAAGGTTAAAATTAAAATAACACATGATTTAACAAAAAGTCCGGTGCTAAAAACAGAAATGAAGATTAATTCAGTATTTGATAATTTTAAAGGTGGAAATCAAGGCACCAATTTTAGCGCAACAGAAGAGGAATACATGACTTTTTTAGATTGGCATGCATCAAAAGACACAAATTATTGGATTTATGCTCCTGGAAGAAATGCAGAATATTGGGAAGAGTTTTACAATAAAAGTATTTTGGCTATAGGTTGGGATGAATTAGGAGATCTTAAACAATATAAAACTAAAGATGATATAGTTATAGCTTTAAAAACTACCAATGGAGGCGAAGGCTCTAAAAAAAATAATGCTACTGCAAATTTTGAGTTTGCAAATACAATGCAAATAGGTGATGTTGTAATTGTAAAAAAAGGAAGATCTAATTTGTTAGGCTATGGTGTAATAACATCCGATTACTTTTATGATGAAAAAAGAGAAAACTATAATAGTTGTAGAAAAATCCATTGGAAAGTAAAGGGGATTTGGCAAACAGACCATAGTTTGGTTTTAAAAACACTTACAAATCTCACATCCTATAAATCGGAAGCATCAAATCACGAATTTTACTATCAAGAACTACTAAACATTATGAATGATGAAAAAGTAAAAAAAACATCAACTAAAAATACAGAAAGTCCAGTAAATCAAATATTATATGGCCCTCCAGGGACAGGAAAAACGTTCTATTTTAAAAAACAATTATTTGATAAGTATACCATTTCAGAAACGGCAGTATCTAAAGAAAAATACTTTGAAAATATTGTGAGTGAATGCACCTGGTTTCAGGTAATTTCGATGGCTTTGATTGAATTAGGTAAATCAAAAGTTTCAGATATTATTAAAAACAGATGGGTGCTGCAAAAAACAGAAATGTCAAATGCAAAATCAATAAGACCCATCGCCTGGGGTCAGCTTCAATATCACACTTTGGACTCCTGTGAGTTTGTGAACATGTCTAGTAAATCAAATATTACTGTTTTCACAAAAGATGTAGATTCTTACTGGGAAATTTCAGAAAATGATGCGAAAGAACAAATTCCAGAGGTTTATGATTTGATTGAAAAGGTTAATAATTTTATACCTAATCCAGATGTAGCAATCAAAAACTATGAATTTATAACATTTCATCAGTCATATAGCTATGAAGATTTTATTGAAGGCATCAAACCTGTTATGAGTGAAAGTGAAACCAACGAAGACAGTGCTATTGGCTATCAAATTCAGGACGGTGTTTTTAAAAAATTATGTTTAAAGGCTGGTAAAAACCCATCTGAGCGTTATGCTATTTTTATTGATGAAATTAATAGAGGAAATGTATCAGCTATTTTTGGGGAACTCATAACCTTGATTGAACAAGACAAGCGACAAGGAGAAGTCAACGAAATTTCTGTACAGCTTCCTTACTCTAAAGCTTTATTTTCAGTCCCTGCTAATATTGATATTTACGGAACAATGAATACTGCAGACAGAAGTGTTGAAGCGCTAGACACAGCATTAAGAAGACGCTTTTCGTTTTTAGAAATGATGCCAGATTCCAGTCTTTTAAAAGATAATGAAGTTGAAGGAATGAATCTAAAAGAAGTATTAAATACTATCAATGATAGAATTGAAATCTTAATTGATAGAGACCATACCATTGGCCACTCCTATTTTATGAATATAAAAACAACGGAGGCTTTAAGATTGGCTTTTAAAGATAAAATTGTGCCTTTATTGCAGGAGTACTTTTATGGTGATTACGGAAAAATTGGCTTAGTTCTTGGCGATGGTTTCGTAAAATCACATTCAAAATCAAACAACCCTTTTGCTAATTTTAAGTATGAAGGCAAAGAAGAACTCAATAGAGATTTCTTTGACCTAGTTGCTATTAACGATAAGTTTGATATTAAGAAGGCTATTGAAACATTACTTAACAACGCTAAGGATAACTAGGTTTGAAGTCTAAAACAAGCATAACCGTTTACGAGCACGATAGGTTGACTACCGATAATGCTTCTTTTAATCACAAGCACTTAAATGCTTTGTTGAAGCTAAACGAGTATCATAATTTTGATTATTTTGACCCGATACCTAATGGAGTTAAATTCAAACAATATGTTGGCATTATTCAAGTAGATGGCTTAAGTATTGAAATATTACCTAAAGCAGATAAAGACAATAGCTCTGCGGATTGGAAAGGGCTACTGTTGCAAATGCTAAAGGCTTGTGGGCATTTAAAAGCATCCTCAGCTGGTTCGGCAAATGTAAAACGCCAACATTTAAATTTATTGGAGGTCTATTTTGAGCTGTATTTGACTGAAATAGAAATACTAATTCATCGAGGCCTTGTAAAAAAATATCGAAAAAAAACCGGCAATGTAAAGGCTCTAAAAGGAAAATTAGAATTTGCTGGAAACATTCGTCATAACTTAGTTCATAAAGAGCGTTTCTTCACCACACATCAAGTCTATGACTATGATCATTTGTTGCACCAAACCCTAGCGCATGCTCTAGAAATTCTAGAACAATTTTGTAAAGGAAGTTATTTGTTTGACCGTTGCAAAAGAGTACTCCTAAATTTTCCAGAAATAACACCTCTTAAGGTCACAAAAAAACAACTAGAAGGTATTGTGTTAAATCGAAAAACAGCCCCTTACAGTCAGGCCCTTGAGCTTGCGAGGCTTATTATACTTAATTATTCGCCAGATATTTCAACAGGAAGAGAAAAAATGATTTCGCTGTTGTTTGACATGAATAGACTTTGGGAAGAATTTATTTTAATTCAAATAAGAAAGGAATTGGCTGGCACAAGTTATTCTGTGAAAGGGCAAGACAGTCAAACCTTTATTGGGTCTAATTATTTAAAGCCCGATATCGTAATTCAACATGATATAGATTCAAAAAAGGTATATATTATTGACACCAAATGGAAGCGGCCTCAAAATAAATCTTCATCCATTTCAGATTTGAGACAAATGTATGCCTACAACCGTTTTTGGAAAGCTCAAAAAGCGATGCTTCTCTATCCAGGTGAATCTAAAAACACCTCATTTAACGAGTTTAAAACTGAGGATTTTTTTAGAGATAATGACCAGACGACATCAATTATTCATATGTGTAAATCCGGATTTGTAAGTATTTTGGATGATGACAATAAATTAAGTGACACCATTGGTAAACAAGTTCTAGATTTATTAGAAGAAGATTTTGATTAATTAATTCATTAAATGTATTCAATGTCGAATCGGAATTCAGAAGAACATAAAAAACCACAAAAAAGATTAGAATATATCGGAAAGAATGTTCGGATTTCGAGAACCGGTGGCGTTGCCGTAACTAAAACATTTAAGAAAGATGGGGTTGGAGCAACCCTAAATACAAAACATGGTATCCGTTTACATAAAAGACTATTTAAGGGTGCCCGAATGGGGTTTCAAAACGGTAATTTTCAATTTATTGGGAGATACAATAGTGGTCCTTTTAATTTTAATGTTTCAAAAACTGGTGTTTCTTCATCCATAAAAAACAAGAGAGGGGCTTATAACTTTTTTAAACCAAATTATTCGAGTTTTAAGTTAGGTGGTATACAAGTTAGGGGAAAAAATGCAGCAAGGCTTCAGTTGCTGTATATGCTGGTTATTTTATGTGTAAATAGTATTAAAATTTTTTGGCATATTGCCATTTCTATTTTTTGGCTTGGATTTTTACTTCTAAAATGGTTAGTAGATTTTAGTATTGGTTTTTTTAAAGGTTTTAAAACTTCTAATTGATGAAACAACGGATGAAGCTTTGTGAGGTGTGTAAAATAGATTTTTCTACCATGTATAGAGTGCAATACAAAAACCCTAAAGAATGGGTGTTTGTATGTAAAGAGTGTCTTGTAGACGTTAAAAAAGACAATACTGCATACAAATACGGTGGGACTTGGAAGAAGTGATAAATTATACGTGTGCTAATTCAATTAAATTCTTTCTAAAATAGTAATTAATCAAAAAAAACGCTTTGTATTTTTTGGCAACTACTTCTGCGTCTAATTTTAGATATTTAAGAAACGAGAGTTGTTTTAAAAACCACTCGGAAAATGATTTTAATAAGGATTTCCTTTGGTCACGGTTTTTTTATTTTTTAGACAACATTTCTGGAGTTGCAACGGTTCTAAAGCCCATGTGGTCTGAGCCTGAATCTATGGCAACACCCATTTTTGAGGAAATCCTAAAACTAGCACAATAAGATTCATGGCATAAAAAAGACCCCCCTTTCATTACGTGTTCTACTTGATTAGGATTAGCAGGACTGTATGATTTGTTAGCACCTTTAGGATTCTTAATTGGCTTAGAAGTATCTAATTCTTTATAGTACTTCACATTAAATAAATCAGCTGTAAGTTCCCAAACATTTCCTGCCATATCATAGATACCAATGCTGTTTGCTGGGTATGATTTTACGGGAGCAATTAACTTAAAACCATCTATAGATTCGTTTTTTGTAGGAAAAACGCCTTGCCAAGTATTTGCATTTGAGTTTAAAATGGTGGGGTTATCTCCCCAAGTAAAAATGGCCCTATTATTTGTTCCTTGCGCTGCAGCTTCCCATTCTGCTTCCGTTGGCAAGCGTCTATTAGCCCATTTACAGTAAGCTAAAGCATCTTCTAAAGCAATATGGACAACAGGAAAATTATCTTTATCTTTAATTGTAGAATCGGGTCCTTCTGGATGTTTCCAGTTCGCACCAATTTTCCATATCCACCATTGAAAATAATTGTTCATATTTACAACCGCATTTATATTTTTATTAAAAATTAAACTTCCAGGTTTTAAAATAGAATCGTGTGGTTTTAGTGTGTTTTTAGGAAGCTGCTTTTTCATCTCTTCCCAATCGATCGCTCTTTCTGCAATTGTAATATACTTAGTAGCAGCTACAAAATGCTTAAATTGTTTATTCGTTACTTCTGCAGCGTCTATAAAAAAACCATCAACCATAACTTCATGAGCAGGTTTTTCTCTTGGCATTGCAAAATTATCTGACTGTTTGGCTCCTTGTAAAAAGGTCTTACCTTGCACCCAAACCATCCCTTTAGGTTCATTTAATTCTTTGTTATTTGTAATTTTAGTATTTATATTTTCTTCTTTCTTACACGCAAAAATTGATGTTAAAACTATAAAAATAAAGATGATTTTTTTTTGAGAATTTTTTTTTTGATTGTTTATGTAGTATTTCATTATTTAATATTTTTAACCGCATCTATGGTAGCAGTTTTTGTGGATGATTAAGGGGGCACAAAATAGTTAAAATTCTTTTATTTTACTAAAACTAAAAAAAATAAAAGAAGGGTGTAAAAAATTAAATAAAATTGAGAACACTATATATAAATTATAGTCTAGATCTGTGTGCACCTGAAATAACCAAAGGATTTTCTACACCTAGTTTTAGGTTTCGATTCTTCTGCGACGAGACACCACATAACATAAGCGCAGCCAGAAGCAAAATGGTTCCCACTTATAACTCAAAAAAATACGGCAACTACCTGCAATAATTATTGATGTATTGGTCCTTAAAAACGTAGGTTTTGTTGTAATTTACAACGAAGTTACCAATACTAAAATAACATTTGTAACTCATCTCGTCACCTTCGGCAACAAGGTTAAAATTAAGGTCGGGTGCTATGGCTGGTTTGCAATTAATGGGTTTGGAATAATCTTCTAAACGGTTTACGGAAATTGCTTTTATTTCGTCTTTTAAACTATTTAAAGAGTTATCATCAGGCAATTTAGATTGTAATATATCATCATCTACAAATTCGATATCTCTACCAAGCGCTTTTCCACTTCTGCTAATTAGAGAGCTGTCTATTTCAAATTCTGTTCTAAAAAAGGTATGTACAAAGGCAATTTTTACAAAATTTTGATTCTTGCTTAAGTCGGAAATATTATATGATTTCCGTATTTCGGTATTCGAGCCTTTTGTTAAAAAAGAATCGATAGGGTATTCTCTTTTATCGTACCAAATTTCATGTTTTTGGTATTCGTAGCCTTCAAAAGACTTCCCACTGTCGTCGCGTTCTTCCATACATCTTGCGTACATTACAGCCTCTTTGGCAAGGTAATGAAAACCATTTCTTTCCCTGTAGAAAGGAATTTTGTACTCACTCTTAAGACGCCATTTTCCTTGATACTTATAACAGGGGTAATCGCAATCTTTTGGCAATTCTTTTAATTTCACATAGGGTTGAATAAAGTTGTTTTCAAAACCCCATTTGAGCATTTCATATCGAGTTTCTGTAGCTAGAACTTCTGTGTTTTCTGAGGAACTTGCGGTAAAAAGGTAGGCAGCTCCAAAAACAATCAAAGGAAAAAGAGCACCAACAGCAAAGAATAAAATTTTTCTCTTTAGTTGTGTACCAATGTTCGTGTTTTTTATTGGAAGTGAGGCTTGATTTTTTAGTGCATCTAAATCTAGTAAGCGTTGAATATTACCCAAGGCCCTTTTAAACTCTCCTTCAGAGGCTGTATTATTAATTAATCTTGAAAATTGAGAATCACTATAAAATAAGTCTCTTGCAATTTTGGAGTTACTTGTCGATTCAAATTTGTTGTTTACTTCATTAAATTTGCCATACCGTTTTATGAGCTTCTTTATTAAATTTTTATGTAACTCTTCCATGAATGATTGCTTTCAATAATTTTAAAAATAAGTAAAAAATACTATAATTTGATAAAATTTGATAAAATTTGATAAAACAACAATAAAACCAAGATTATTTTATATTATTAACAAATATTTACTTTTAAAGTTAGTTTTTTCTTAAATTAGAAAATAACAGATTTAATGTATTAAAAAGTAAAACTAAACTTTTAAATCCAATTTAATATGAAATTTATAACTAAAACATTATTCTTTTTCTTTTTGTTTTCATTTCAAATGATACAAGCACAGGTTACGATAACAGGAAAAGTTACGGACAGCCAAGGCACACCAATTCCTGGAGTAAGTATTTTAGAAAGTAATGTAGAAAATGGTGCAACAACCGATTTTGATGGTTTTTATACGATTGTGTTAAAGACAGCCACTCCTAGTTTATCTTTTCGTTATTTGGGATACAAAGCCATTACAATTCTTGTAGATGCTAAAAAAGAAATCAATGTTACCATGATTGAAGATAGCGTAAACTTAGATGAGATTGTTGTTACGGCATTAGGGTTTAGTAAGAAGAAAGATAATTTAGGCTATGCAAGTTCTACTGTTAAAGGGGGCGCAGTTGCTAAATCTGGAGAGGCAAATGTATTAAACGCCTTATCAGGGAAATCTTCTGGAGTAAGAATTTCTAGAAGCTCAGGAGATCCTGGAGCAGGATCCTTTATTCAAATTAGAGGACTCTCTTCCATTACAAGAAACAGTCAACCACTAATTGTTTTAGATGGGATTCCAATTAGTAACGACGTGCGAGGAAATAGTGATCGAGGAGGCGTGAGTCAGCAATCGAGATTAAATGATATCAATCCAAATGATATCGAAACGCTTACGGTACTGAAAGGAGCAGCAGCAGCAGCACTTTGGGGAACGCAAGCGCTAGGGGGTGTTATTAATATCACTACAAAAACAGGAAAATACAATAGCAAACTGTCTGTAAGTTTAAAAACTACATACTCTTTAGATAAGATAAATGTAAGATATCCGGTTCAAACAAAATTCGGACAAGGAGACAATGGAATATACAATCAAAGAGCAAGAGATTCTTGGGGAGATTTAATTTCAGATAGGACTGGAGGAAATGACGACTTTAATACCGCAGGAGATTTTTATGTAGGACAAAATGGAAGTGTGTATTATCCGGTTGTAAATAAAAATTCACAAAGTCTATTCAATGACTCTAACTTTGATCAAGTTTTTGGGGATGGTTATTTCTTAGAAAACAATTTAAGTTTAAGCGGTGGAACGGCAAAAAGTACGATGTTTTTTAGTTTGAGTGACCTCGATCAAAAAGGAATTGTGAAAAATAATTCTGATTATAGAAGGTCTACAGTGCGTTTTAATGCAAAAACAAATTTTACGGAGGCAACGAGTTTAAAGACAAGTGCTACCTATACAAGAACAGCATCGAATCGTATTCGATTGGGAGCCAATTCATCAGGTTTATATTTAGGGTTATTGAGAAATCCTGTAGATTTTGATATTTCTGGATATCGCGGAGATTACTATGCTTCTGGCGATAGTGCTCCAATTCCAAACAGACATCGTTCTTACAGAGAGCCCATAGGAGCAGATGGTACCGCAACATATAACAATCCACTTTGGACCATCAATGAGCAAGAAAATAAAGCAAAGGTAGATCGTTTTATTACCAATTTTGAATTTATGACTGCGCCAAAAAGCTGGTTAACTTTCATCGCAAGAGCAGGAGTAGATCATTACAGTGAAACGAAATCAGAATTTATTACGCCAGGATCTGCGTCGGGAGCTTTTATAGCAGGATACATAGACCAATCAACGGCTTCCAATACCATGTTTAATTCTGACTTTATAGCAAAGACTACCTTTAATTATAAAGAGATTGTAGATGGTAGTTTTTTAGTGGGATTTAATTATAACAGTAAATCAAGAAATGTAAATGGGGCAGAAGGAAATGGTTTCATACAATTTTTAGATGTTGCTAGTGGTATCCGGGATATCGACAATACACTGATTGAAAATACGGTAGTTGGAAGTTCATTTGGACAAGAGCGAACGGCAGGTTTGTATTCCTCCTTATCTTTTTCTGTTTTCGATATGTTTTATGTAGACAGCACGATTAGAGTTGAAAATGCGTCAACATTTGGAGAAAACTCAGACAAACCATTTGTCTTTCCATCGACTTCTCTGGCGTGGCAATTCTCACAGTTAGATATTTTTAAAGAAAGTACTATTTTATCCTTTGGAAAATTAAGAGCTTCTTACGCAGAAGTTGGAGTGCAGCCCGCACGTTACAATACTTCTAATATTTTTGTTTCACCAAGTTATAGTGATTCCTTAGGGGGGGATCTAAATTCAGGTTTATTTGGTAATGGATCTTTTGTTCCAAGTACCAATCGAGGAAATGTTGCTTTAAGACCAGAACGGAAAAAAGAATTTGAGCTGGGTACAGATCTGAGGTTTTTCAAGAATAAGTTATCCATTGGCTTTACTTTTTTTGGAAATACCACCGAAGATGTTCTTTTAAATTTTCCGGTAGCAAATTCAACAGGATATTCATCAATTTACACCAATGGAGCTTCCATAGAAAATAAAGGAATAGAGCTTGATTTAGGCTATAAAATATTCACGACTAATGAGTTTTCTTGGTCTGTAAATGCAAACTTTACTGCAGTTAAAAATGAAGTTACGGATTTAGCTGGGGCAGAATCCTTAAATTTAGGAGGCTTGTCTGCAGTGAGTTCAAGAGCCGAAGAAGGAGAGGCTTTAGGCGTTTTATGGGGCTCTAGAACCTTACGAAATGATGACGGATCCATTGTTTACGATGCATACGGTTTTCCAGAACAAGATCAATTAGAAGGCGTTATTGGAGATCCCAATCCAGATTGGCAAGGGGGTCTTAGCAATACCCTAAAATATAAAAACTTTAGGCTATCCGTATTAGTGGAAACCTATCAAGGTGCTGATATTTATGCCGGAACAAAATCTGTAATGCGAGATTTAGGGACTTGGTATGACACTGGTAATCAAGAAATCGCAGACCGAAATTATTTTGAATCGAATGGAAATATTATAAATATAGGAGAAACGTTTCGTGGGAATATTGCAGACTTCGGAGCAGGACCCGTGGCATTAACCGAGTCTTGGTATAATGGAGAAGGAGGCTTCTTCGGAGGGGGAAACGATGAACTCTATATAGAAGATGGTTCTTGGACACGTATAAGAGAAATTACCTTGTCCTATATTTGGAAATCTGATTGGTTAAAAAATGCAACAAAATTAAAATCTATTGAATTTTCTGCAACAGGAAGAAATTTAGTATTGTGGACTAATTTTGAAGGAAATGATCCAGACACCAATTTATCAGGAGTAAGTGCTGCAAGAGGAATCGATTATTTTAACAATCCAGGTACAAAATCTTATTTGTTTAGCGCAACATTCAATTTATAACCAATAAAAATCACACTATGAAATTTTCATCAAAGACTTTTGTTGCTAATAAAAAGAAAGAAACCGCAACATTATTAAAAAAATCACTTAAAAAACACTCTATTATGAGACCATTTATTTTAGTATGCATTACTGTTTTTTTAACACAGTCTTGCAGCGATTTGGTAGCGGATCTTAATAACGACCCGAACAATCAAACAACAAGTGCATATCAAACTATTTTAACTGGAGCAGAGGTGGGTAACATCCTATTTCAAACAGGAGAAAATGCAAGAAGAGCTGCTATTTTTGCTGGACAATATACAGGTATCGACAGACAACATTTAGGTTTTAATCAGTATTCAGTAACTACAAGTGATTTTAATGCCTTGTGGAACGATGGGTTTAATGATGCCTTGAGAAATGCAATGGTTGCAGAACAAACCGCCGTAAATGAAGTTGTTGGAGCTGTAACTGTTGGGATTACCCAGGTTGTACAAGCACAAACCTTTGGCACACTAGCAGCATTGTACGGAGATGTTCCGTTTGACCAGGCAGTGAATGAGGAATTTCAAAATCCGATGTTTGAAGATCAAGTAGCAGTATATTCAAAAACACAAATCTTATTAGACAATGCTATTTTAAATCTAGAAGAAGGAACAGGAAGACCAGCAACAGGATCAGATATTTATTTTGATGGAAATGCACAGGCTTGGTTTGAAAACGCACACACTTTAAAAGCACGTTTTTATATGCATACCAAGGAGTATGACAAAGCATATATGGCTGCTCAAAAAGGAATTAGTACAGCGAATAACAGCATGCAAGGGCCACACGGTTCTGCTGCAGAAGATGCAAATCTAAACTATCAGTTTTTTGCAGTAGAGGTGCGTCAGAGTGATCTTATTGTTTCCAATTTCATGGCGGATTTAATGAAACCTGGAAGCTTAACCTACCGAGGAAACAGTAAAACAAATGAAAGTGGTAGAAATAATTTTTATTTTACAACAAATTCCCTAGGTGTACAACCAAATATAACAAATGGTTATGCAGCACAATCTGCACCCTCAGCGATGATTACCTATCAAGAAAATTTACTCATCTTGGCAGAAGCAGGCTATAGAGCAAACGGATTTGATACGGGCCTTACACATTTGAATAATTTTAGAGCGTATATGAATGCTGGTGGGTATTTAACAAATGCCAATGCTTCTAATATTTTATATGATGCATATAGCACTGCAGATTTTGTTGCTGGAGGTATCGAAAACACAGACAGTATTAATACTGAAGATGCCTTACTAAGAGAAATCTTAGAAGAACGCTATATTACACTTTTTGGACAGGTAGAAGTTTTTAATGATACACGAAGAACTGAAAATGAAACAATTGTAAGGGTTCCTGTACTTCCAAATGTGGGTGCTGTATTACCACAGCGTTTTATTTATCCCCAATCGGAGATTGATAGAAATAACAATGCGCCCAATCCTATTCCAGATTTCTTTGACAAAACACCAATAAATAAATAGCCTATTTTAAGCATATGATTGCATTTAAAAAAAGTATATATCATTTAATTTTGATGAGTGTTATAGCAGTAATATTACCGCTAAACCTCTCTGCACAGGAAGAAAAGCCGCTAAGAGTGCTCTTCGTAGGAAATAGCTTTACTTATTTTTGGAACATGCCACAATTGGTGCAAGCAATGGGAGCATCGCAAGGAGTTTCTTTAGAAATTCGCCAATCCACCGTTGGAGGAAGCAATCTAAAACAACATTGGTTGGAAGAAAAAGGAACGCTCACTAGAAAGTTTTTAAAGGAAGAGCGCTGGGATTATGTAATTTTAGGAGACCATAGTTTAAGTACTATAAATACGCCAGAAAGTTTTGACTTATACGCGAAAAAATTTACTGAATTAGTGCGCTCTATCGGAGCAGAGCCTATATTTTATATGACTTGGGCGTATAAATCAAATCCTTTAATGCAACCTTTTATTACCAAAGGTTATCAGGATATTGCTACTGAATTGGACGCAAGTGTCATTCCTGTAGGTCCTATTTGGATGCGAGCTAAGGAACTTAGACCTGATTTGAATTTGTATTTTGATAATAAACACCCCTCTCCAGATGGCAGTTATTTAATTGCATTAATTGTGTATCAGACGCTGACCGGGAATTCAATTGATCAGATATCAAATCGGGTAACAACTATAGACAGCGATGGTGAAAAGCTGTATCTCTCTTTCGTTTTGCAAGAGAATGCTGTGTTTTTTCAACAATTAGTTACAGAAGCTGAGATTCAACCAATAAAATTAGAAAAAGAATGAAGTCGATACAGAAAAGCTTATTTCTAATTTCTGGACCATTGTTATTTTTAGCAATGCAGTTTTTTAGTCCACCCGCCGGTATGTCCGAAAGTGCCTACAGTTTACTTTCTATTACCTTATGGATGGCATTGTGGTGGGTTACCGAATCGGTGCCGATTGCAATAACCGCTTTGTTGCCTATTATTTTATTTCCAATGACAGGTGCTGTCGATTTACAAACAACAACAGCTTCCTACGGACATAAATATATCTTTCTATATATGGGTGGATTTATGCTAGCCATCGCTATTGAAAAATGGAATTTACACAAGCGAATCGCACTAAATATTATCAAAATAATTGGAACTAATATTTCTAAAATTATTTTAGGATTTATGGTAGCTACTGCATTTTTATCCATGTGGATATCCAATACGGCAACCGCCGTAATGATGCTTCCGATAGCAATGTCTATTGTTGCGCAATTGCAGGACAACCCGAATACAGAAAAAAATGAAAATTTAATTTTTGGTAAAGCACTTATGCTAAGTATTGCTTACAGTGCATCTATTGGAGGAATGGCAACTTTAATAGGCACGCCACCAAATTTAGTATTTGCTGGGTACGTGGAAGAAACCTACGGCATTGAAATTACTTTCTTACAATGGTTAAAATTTGGAGTACCCATTGCAATACCTTTATTAGTGATTGCATGGTTATATCTAACGAAATTTGCATTTAAGTTCAAGCAAAAAGAATTTCCAGGAGGAAAAGAAGAAATAAATCGCTTATTAGTATTAATTGGTCCAATGAAACGAGAGGAAAAGTTGGTGTCTTCAATTTTTGTTTTAACCGCTTTCTGTTGGATTACCAGGTCTTTTATTTTACAAGAGTTTTTCCCTTTTATAGACGATACCATTATAGCTATGACTGCAGGAATATTGCTATTTGTAGTACCTGCGAGTGATTTTAAAAAGCGTCTTATTACTTGGGAAGATGCCGTGAAGTTACCATGGGGTATTATCCTACTTTTTGGAGGAGGTATGGCATTGGCTGCAGGTTTTCAAATTACAGGATTGGCATCCTGGCTAGGAGCTCAAATGTCCGTTTTTCAAGGATTATCTCTGCTTATACTCGTGTTCGTAATAATTACCTTGGTGAACTTTTTTACAGAATTTACCTCTAACTTAGCTACAACCGCCATGTTGTTGCCAATTTTAGCACCCATTGCCATTTCATTAAATATTAACCCTTATATGCTCATGGTTGCGTGCACAATTGCGGCGTCTTGCGCATTTATGATGCCGGTGGCAACCCCTCCAAATGCAGTGGTTTTTGGCTCTGGATATCTAAGAATACCAGACATGATTAAAAGTGGTATTTGGATGAATATCATCTCTATTCTATTTTTAACCTTGATGGTCTATTATTTTTTACCCATTATTTGGGACTTTAACCTCACGGATTTTTCACAATTCACAACTATAAAAACACCCTAGTAAGTTAAAATAAGTACTTAACCAATTTAAAAATAAATTTTAATAAACGTTTAAATTATCCATATCATGAGAAATATTAAAAAAATTATAATGTACATAGGGATTCCTTTAGCATTTTTTTCTACGGTTTTAGTGGGTTGTCAAGAAGAAGATGCCATAATTGTTGTGGATACTGAATTAATTGCCATGGTAAAAACGATTAACGAAGTCGATTTTAATAATGGTATCGAAAATGTGAATACAAATGCTACCATTGAAATCGTTTTTTCACATACGCTAAATACTGAATTGTTTTCAGCAGCTTTGACATTAAGCTCAGGTGAAGAAGCAGTGGCGTATTCTTTGGTGTTTTCAAATACAAACTCTACAGTTACTTTAACTCCGGAGAGCAAACTAAAATATGAAACTGGGTATACCTTGCGATTGCCTGCAGGGAACTATACAACAGAGGGTAAAACTTTTGAAACGCCCTTGTCATTGAGTTTTACAACTGCTGCTTTTATTCCGCCCGTAGTAAGTCTATCGAGTGATGTGAGCGAGTTAGAAGAAAATAATGCTACGGCAACTATAACTGCGAGTCTTGACAGAGTTTCTCAAGAAGATGTTTCAGCAGTTATAAATCTTGCAGGAACAGCAACACCAGCCGTAGATTTTAATATTTCTGGAGATTTAAACATAATTATTCCTGCTGGAAGTATTTCGGCTGTTCTTTCAATAACTACGATATTGGACGGTGAAAATGAAGGAAATGAAAGCATTATTTTATCTCTAGGAGATGCGATAAATGCAGATGCAGATCCTAAAGAGCTTACAATTTTAATAAAGGAGGCATTATTTCCAATCTCTCTTAAAGGAGTTTTTGCTTTGACGTGGGATGGTCAAGGTAGCGGTAACGAAGGAAAAGCAATTCATTTAGTAGCAAATCAAGACATTGCAGATTTAAGCATGTATGGTCTTGGAGTTGCCAATAATGGCGGAGGAACCGATGGTTTAGAATATACTTTTCCTGCACAATCAGTTGCTGCTGGAGATGATATTTTAGTAGCGAGAACGCCAGATTTAATTGCCGCTTATTTTGGAGCATGTGCAAGTGAGTTTGAACACGTATTATTGGCAAACTCGTCGATTAGTCAGAATGGAGACGATGCCATCGAATTATTTAGCGGAATCACAGTAATTGAAACGTATGGAGATTCAGATCTTGATGGAACTGGAGAAGCATGGGAATATAAAGGTTCTTGGGCGTATAAGTTTGATGATGTTTGGACTTATGGAGGTGTCGACTGTTCTATTGGGGCATCCACGATGCAAACGTCTAGTTGTGTGTATCCAATTTGTACGCCAGCTTTATCAATTCAAGGAGTAATGGCATTGCTTTGGGAAGGCAGTGGAACGAATGGTGGGAAAGCACTGCATTTAAAAGCACAAAGAGATATTGCAGATTTAAGCATCTATAGCACCAGTGTTGCGAACAACGGTGGAGGAAGTGATGGTATTGAATTTACCCTACCTTCAATTTCAGTTTCAGAAGGAGATGATATCCTTTTAGCAAGAGAAGTAGCCACAATTACAAGCTATTTTGGGACTTGTATTAATAGTTTTGAACACGTTATAGAAACAAGTTCGTTAAATCAAAATGGAGATGACGCCATAGAACTGTATCAAGGAACCGATGTCATTGAAACCTACGGAGATGTAATTCCGGATGGAACAGGTGAACCATGGGAATATAAGGGTTCGTGGGCATATAAGTTGAGTGGGAACTGGGTAAATGGCGCGTTAGATTGTGCTGCTGGTTCAACCAGTACCCAAAGCTCTGCTTGCGTGTATCCAGCTTGTGATTAAAATAGATAGTAACTTTTAGGGAATATGATCAAAATAGAGGAGTTATATTATAATAAAATAACATATGAATACAATTAGAAAATTTTTTAAAAAAAGCACCATATTTACAATGGTGTTCTGCCTTTCCTTTATGGTTGGTTGCAATGATGCTGATAATGATCCAATAGCATTAACAATTTTATCCATAACGGCAAACGGAGCTCCTTTGGAAGACGGTGCTGTAAATATTCCTGTAAATTCGGTACTAGAGATTGCTTTTTCCTCAGAAATTATTCCAGCTAAATTTGAAGCATTATTTTCGATAACAAAAGAATCTGAAGCGTTAGATTATACTATTTCATATAGAAATTTTTCCTCACTAGCTGCCATAACACTGGAGCAAATGGATGCTAATACAACCTACAGTTTGGAAATATTAGCAGGTAGTTTAGGTGCAAATGGGAGTTCTTTTAACAAAGAGTTGGCCGTGTCTTTTACAACAAATATTGAAAACAATTCGGGTAACGGTCTCGTTATAAATGAAAACACAACGGGTTCATTTGATTTTTCTCCAGAACCACCGCTAAATTTGGCGCCTATAAAGGTGTTTTATCACATTCCTACAGGAGACCTTAAAAAGATGCCAATATTGATGGCGTTTCACGGGGCAGGTAGAAATGCAAGTGCACAGCGGAATTATTGGATACAGTTGGCCAATGCTAATGGATTTATGGTCATTGCACCAGAGTTTTCAGATGCAAACTACCCAGGTTTGGGTGATGATTATTTAATGGCTAATATTTTTGATGACGGCGACAATCCAAGTGCTGCATCTTTTAATAGCTCAGATGAATGGACGTTCTCTAGTTTAGATCCACTTTTCGAAGCCATAAAAACAGCTGTTTCAGGGAGTCAAGAAAAATACAGTGCTTGGGGGCATTCTGCTGGAGCACAGTTTTTACACCGTTTTGTTACGTACCTGCCAAACAGTAAATTAGACGTTGCTGTGTGTTCTAACGCAGGTTGGTACACGGTGCCAGAAAGCACTGTAAGCTTTCCATACGGAATTCTAAACGGTCAACTTCCAGAGGAAGACTTAACGGCGGCATTTTCTAAAAAATTAATCGTACATTTAGGACAGAATGATACCAATCCAGACGGTGGGGTGCGAAGGAACTCAGTGGTAGATGCACAGCAAGGAATACAGCGCTTAGAGCGCGGACGCTATTATTTTAACACAAGCAGAACACAGGCTCAAAATAGGGGTAATTCCTTTAATTGGGAGCTAAAAGAAGTTTCTAATATTGGCCATGACGAAGCATTGATGGCAAGTGATGCTTTCCAGTTTCTGGAGGCAAGTTTACAAGCTAATTAAAATATTTTTTTAGCTACTAATAATTTCCTTTTTTTGGAGATAAGACTAATAACATCCGAGTATAATACCCTACCCAAATATAAATTTTTAACCAATTAATTAATATTAAATATAACTATCATGAAAAAACTTTACTTTTTATTTACTTTGTTATTAACCTTTAATGGTTTTGGACAAAATGTAACGATTACTAAAATTATAGAGACACCATGTGGAACTCCATATCTTAAAATTGTCGAATTATATGTAGATGGAACCGTCAATTTTACTTCTGATGTTAAAATTAACAACATGAACAATGGTGGCGCTTGGAACAATAATATTGATGCATCGGCTCTTGGTGAAGTTACAGATAAATTTGTATATCTAACCACAGATTTAACCCTAATGGTTGCAGAATTTCCAAATACAGTATTTGATTCTTCTAACCACGTTGCTTGTTTTACTACATCAAATGCTACTAATGGAGATGATGGTTTTCAAGTTGTTTTAAATGAAGTGATTGTTAGTCAATTTGGTAAAAACGGTATAGATGCAGATAATGATTCACCATCATGGAAACATCGAGATGCTGTGGCTGCAAGAAAAACAGGTTTAATTGATGTAGGTGCATGGGATTATTCTCATTGGGATATTACCGCAGAAAATGTTTTAGATACTAATTCTGCTTGTAAGGTTGCAGGCACTACTATAGAGGGATATCTTGCTACTCTTGGAGAACCCTTTCCTCTAGGCTCAGGATCTGGATGGACTCCTGATGCGGCGACATGCACTACAAGTTTAGGAATCACTACTTCAAGTTGTATAACTACAACAGATGGAGCAGCTAACGACACGTATACGGCATCGCTAGATTTTTCTGGAGGTGATAATGGTAACACATTTGTTGTTAGCTCTACATTAGGAACAGTTGGTGGAGATGACCCCAGTTCGGTTGCAACAGGTACAATTACTATTACAGGAATTGCTGAAGGAACAGACATAACAGTTTCAGTGAGTGATACTGGAGCCGGTGGTGTTTGTGATTTATCTGCAGCTATAGATAGCCCAAGTTGTATTCCATTATTAATTAATGAAGTTCTTTATGATCCTGCTAGTGACATACCAGGAGATGCAAACGGTGATGGTACAAGAAGTTCCTCTGAAGATGAATTTATAGAGTTTTATAACAATTCGAGTGCACCTCTTGATATAAGTGGTTATACCATTTCTGACGGACAAGAATTAAGGCATACTTTTCCTGCGTCTACTAGTATTCCAGCGAACAAAATGTTGGTGGTTTTTGGTGGAGGAACTCCTACTGGAAGTTTTGGAGGATCAGCAGTTCAAGTAGCTTCGGGAACATCGGGCCAATTAAACTTAAATAACGCTGGAGATATAATCACGGTTAAAAATGTAAGTGGTGCTGTTGTCTTAATATATAAAAGTTCTGATACAGGAATAAGTCATGGTTCAAATCAATCTGTAACAAGATCTCCAGATTTTACGGGAAGTTTTGTATTACATTCGGATGCTAATGCAAGTTTACTTTTTTCACCAGGTACATTATTAGATGGTACTGCATTATCTGTAAATACATTTTCAATTGACGAGCTTTCAATTTTTCCAAACCCAGTAACTAAAGGAAGTAGCTTTTTGAATATTGTATCTAATTCGTCAGAAAGCATAAGTGTTGTTATTCTTGATATTTTAGGAAAACAATTAAAAAGACAAACGGTTACGAATAATAAAATAGATATTTCTAACTTAGGTTCAGGTATTTACTTGCTTAAAATAGCACAAGATAATAAGCACATAACTAGAAAAATTATTATTGAGTAATATATCTTAGAAATTTAAAAAGAAAACAGTTTTTTTATCTAAAAAGACTGTTTTCTTTTTAAATATTAAATATTAAAAATTTCAAAATAAAAAAATCAATAGGCTTTATTAAGTTGGCAAAAGTACGAACTCTTTTCATTCAGATTTCATGTTCAACTGAAGACAAACTACCCGCAGTTGAATTAACAGTAAGCTACTCTGCTCCTAGTGAGGCGCATGGTTTACCAATCAAACTATTGGGGAATTTTAAGTTCAAATTGTATTTTAATGAAACAACCAATAATTTCATGTAAAAATTAGCCTTTTTAAATTGGAGATGATGCAAAAAATTCACACACTATTTTTATTCTTTTTATTAACTAGTTATTCTCTTTCTGCACAGTTAATTATTAATGAAGTCTTATTTGATCCTCCAAATGATATTGCCGGAGACGCAAATGGAGATGGCACACGAAGTCCCTCTGAAGACGAATTTATAGAGTTTATAAATAATTCTTCAACAGCATTAAATATTAGTGGGTATAAAATTTATGACACCACCAGCTATAACCTTCTTCCAGGAACTGACTCTCCTCGGCACACCGTGCCAGCAAATACCATAATTCCTGCAAATGGTATCTATGTGTTATTTGGTGGTGGAACAACAACAGCGATACCAGGAGATATAGTTCAAACGTCAACAACGGGTAATTTAAATCTATCAAATGCAGGAGATATAATTACAATAACAGATGCATCTAGCGCGGTAATTCTAACTTTTGATAGTGCTGCGACAGGTCTTAATTTTGGAGTGAACCAATCTGTGACAAGAAGCCCAGATATTACGGGAAACTTTGTACTGCATACTACCGCGAGTGCTACTTTATTATTTTCACCGGGTTCAACTACTGTGCACGTATCGCCACTTGCATTGAATCCAAACACTACAGGCTCTTTTATTTTTACGCCACAGGCCCCTTTAAATAGAAACCCTTTAGAAGTATTTTATCACATTCCGGATGGAGATATAACAACCATGCCTATATTGATGTCGCTTCATGGTGCTGGTAGAAATGGAGAATCCTATAGAGATTATTGGATTCAAATGGCAAATGAACATGGCTTTATAGTAATTGCACCAGAGTTTACGACGGAAAATTATCCTGGATTAGGGGATAATTACAATATGTCAAATATTTTTGATGATGGAGACAATCCAAGCCTAGAAACTTTTAACGACAAAAGCGAATGGACTTTTTCCACCTTAGATCCACTCTTTGATTATGTAAAAGTAGCAGCTTCAAATATTCGAGAGACCTATAACGCTTGGGGCCATTCTGGTGGTGCCCAATTTTTACACCGTTTCGTTACCTATTTACCAAACAGTAAACTAGACATTGCAGTTTGCTCCAATGCAGGCTGGTACACAGTAGCCGAAAACGGAGTTAGTTTTCCTTATGGCATTGATAATGGACAATTACCAACCACAGATTTAATCACCGCATTTTCAAAAAAATTGATTGTGCATTTAGGAAAAAATGATACCAATTCAGATTCAAGTACAGGAATAAGACGTAATGATGTAGTAGATGCACAACAAGGAATTCACCGATTTGAAAGAGGTCAATATTTTTTTAATACCAGTCAAGCTACTGCTCAAAATATGGAGGTCACCTTTAATTGGGAAAAACACGAAGTAGCAGGTATCGGGCATCAAGCCCAACTTATGGCAAATGACGCTTTGCAGTACTTTTTACCAAATTTTCTTTCTGTTGGTAAGATTGAAAATAAATCGGCTATGAAGATATATCCGAATCCTACGAACATAGGTCAAGTAACGATTGATTCAGCTGAAAACGGGTATATTAGTGTTCAAGTGTATGATGTATTAGGGAAGCAAGTTAAAAAGGAAACACTGACATCCAAGGTATTTAGTGTTTTAGATTTGACCCCCGGTTTATATATCATGCAGATTAGTCAAAACGGTTTCTTTACAACTAAAAAGCTTTTGATTAACTAATTAATTTTATAGTTATTTAGGACGTAAAAAATAGAATGATAAGTGAGTGTTTAAAGTTAGGTATTCATATACAGAAAGAAGAGCTTCTGCATTAGTAATTTTATCCATTGCAATATCTGTCATAAAACTTTTAATAGGCGCCAAAGACGATTTTGCGTTTAGGTATTGAATTGTTTGGTAATTTTATAGCAAAACATCATTATGCAAAATGATAGAGATGGTAAAGTTTTAGAAATTCTTTTATTTTTGTTGATTCTATTAGTTATTTTAGGAGTGGTTTTAGTATTGATATACTTTATCGTTACTTCTTTTTTAAACAGTCCTTATTTACAAGGCCCTCCTGTTATCTAGTAATGTTCACTAAAAACTTGAAGATTTTTTTTTAGATATAAATAACTAAACGATAGGCATCTCTTCCTCCTTTAATTCAGAGACTTCCTAAGTGCCATAGAGATAGATTGATAGAGAAATAATTCTTTATTAATATATAATAAATTGTAACTTGCACTTAAAAACAATAGATGTATCAAGCAGATGGAAGCGGAGGTATACCGAATATGGAAAATGCTGGGAGTGAAAAACAAAAAAGGATAACTAAGATAGTTCTTTTTATTTCTAGTATAATTCTTATCTCAATGATAGTCGGTACTGTACTTTTAGGTGACTAAACCAGAGGTATAAAATCTTCTTTAAATTTAGGGAGTTTTAAACCTCTTAAATAGGTTAAACTAATATTGATTGAGCAGTGTCCCATTGTTATTTGTAAAACAATAAAACAGTTATACTTATATAAAGCACAACTGTTTTAATAGATATTATATGAAATAAAGTTATTTTTTTGCAGTTGTAGAAGAAATAACTTTCATTACTGGACGCATATCCCAATCAACTTTAACAATTTTATCCATAGGAAGCCCTTTAATAATTCCTTCATCAGCAAGGTGTTTCATTACGTTAGTTAAATTATCATAAGAGTCATAAAACATTATAGAACTGTGTTCTTCTCCTTGTGGTGTTATTTTGGTAGCCATTCCCCATCCAACCATTCCGTTTTCATCCATATTCTTTTTAAAATGAGGCATTACGTATTTTTTGGAAGATGCTGTTACTGCATCCACATTTTCTGGTGTTGCAAAATTGAAAATTACGTATGCTGCCGGGCCTGAATTAGGAATAGCCATTTGCATTTTATAAGTATAACTTTTCCCGTATTTATATTTTGAACTATCACTAAAAAGTATATCAGGCTTCACTCCAAGTACTTTTTCTGAATTATTCCACCAGGTATTTTCATTTGTGGCAGATTCAATATCTGGATAAACATTTACCCACATAAAATTATAATCATCGGGTCCTTTATTTGTGTTTTCCATTAAAGCCCATCCCACAAGTTTATTGTTGTTTACCGCATTTTGAGCTATTTTTTTACTGTAATTGATTTCTACATTAAGAAATTGCTTAATATCTTCTTGTTCAACCTTAACAGGATTGAGTACTACAATTTGAGCAGACAATAAATTTACACTTAAGAGTATAAACAAACTAAATAAAACATTTTTTTTCATTTTAAATTTATTTTTGATTAATAACAATATTACAAATAATTAGTTGTATTAAGGTACTAAAAAATATATTATTAATAAAGATATAATTTTAAGAGTTATTCTTTATCAACAAACACTTGTAATACAAAAAAAATAGTGGTTTTAGCAATTATCATAAGTCCTAAAAAGAATAAAAAAAACTATTTTATACTATTACATTTATCACAACTAAACTATCGTTTATATCAAAATTAATAGTGTTTATTACATAATATCATCATTGACAACTCCTCTTTTAGAATATTTAGCTTAATTTTGCGACTATGAAAAAATTACTTCTTTTATTGTCAGTTTTATTTGTTGTGTCTTGTTCCTCAGACACAGAAGAACTTGCACCAGTTATTAAATATACGCTAACAACATCTGTTACCCCTTCAACTGCAGGAACAATAACTCCAGCTAGTGGGCAACATATTGAAGGTACAATAGTTGAACTTACTGCAATTCCAAATGTAAAATGGGAGTTTAAAGAATGGGCAGGAGATTTAACAGGTACAGATAATCCTAAAGAAATTATTTGGAACAATTCTAAAACAATAACAGCAATATTTGAGGAACAATCTCCTTTTTATTTAGATGAAAATGGGGTCACTATTAAAGCAAGGGATTGGGTTACAGCAGGAACTACAGGAGAATTAGGTGGCGTTACTTATACTGCTGTAGATATAGTTCAATTAGAGTTAATGTTTTCTAAAGAAGAGGATGTTTCTAAAGTGGTTACTACACTAATAACAGATATGTCGGATTTGTTAGTAAATGCTCCGATAGAAAAACTTGCTTATCAACCTAGGCGGATATTCTTTAATCCTGACATTTCTTCTTGGGATGTAAGTAATGTAACCAATATGTCTAATATGTTTGGTACGAAAGGATATTCTGAAGCCCAAAACAGAGATAATTACTATGAAGTTTATTTTAATCAAGATATAAGCAAATGGGACGTAAGTAAAGTGACTAATATGAGCGGAATGTTTAACAATGCTATTGATTTTAATCAAAATATAGGTGAATGGGATGTAAGTAAGGTTACGGATATGAGTTTATTGTTCGGTGCAGGGGCGGAGGGGACTTCTGGTTCATCTAATTTTAATCAAGATATTGGAAGTTGGGATGTGAGTAAAGTTACTAATATGGAAAAAATGTTTGCTTTTTCTAAGGCTTTTAATCAAGATATAGGTAATTGGGATGTAAGTAATGTAACTAATATGTCATTGATGTTTGCAGGGAGGTATTCCGCAAGATCTAATTTCAATCAAGATATTGGAAGTTGGAATGTGAGTAAGGTAACTAATATGAATCAGATGTTTAACTATTCAACATTCAATCAAGATATTGGAGGTTGGGATGTAAGTAAGGTGACTAATATGTATTATATGTTTAGCCAAGCTACTACTTTTAATCAAGATATTGGAGGTTGGGATGTTACTAATGTTACTAATATGGATTATATGTTTCAATACGCTGAGTCATTTAATCAAGATTTAACTAAATGGTGTGTTGCAAATATTGCTGAAGAACCTGTAATTTTTTCTGGTGGATCAGCTTTAACAGAAGCCAACAAACCTATTTGGGGAACTTGTCCCGATTAGGCAACTCTTCTTTTTCTTCTTTTAATTCAGGTATTTCTAAACCTCTTAGATAGGTTAAACTTACATGTATTATATTTGAACGGTTAATTTATGTACTTATAATCTACCTCCTCATTAAACCCTACTGTATTTGAAATGGTATGGTGTGGACTTTTAAAAGGGCGCTGATAAAGTAGTCCCGAATTTTTGGTATTACACCAATCACAGAATGAATTTTCGTGGTCTCTAGCGCCTCATGCAAAGTCATTGGTGGTAAAATAGATAGCAAAAAATAATTAAAGATAAAAGTCTTTTTATAGCATATAAAAATATAGAATTTTAACCCAACCAGCCCTCTCTGTCTAAACTTCTATATTGTATCGCTTCTGCAATATGATCTGGAGAAATATCTCTAACATTTGCCAAATCTGCAATGGTTCTAGATACTTTTAAAATTCTGTCATACGCCCTTGCAGAAAGATTTAATTTTTCCATGGCAGTTTTTAAAAGTGTTTTGCTTTCTTCAGATAATTTACAGAATTCACGAATTTGTTTTACCGTCATTTGAGCGTTATAATGTACGTTTTCAAAATCTTTAAATCGTTCTGATTGTATTTCTCTAGAAGCGGTAACACGTTTTCTAATTTCTGTACTAGATTCTCCCTTTCTTTCTTCAGATAACTTTTCAAAAGGAACCGGAGTCACTTCTATGTGAATATCTATTCTATCTAATAAAGGACCAGAAATTTTACTTAAATAGCGTTGCATTTCTTGCGGTGAAGAGGTCATTGGAGAATTTGGATCATTAAAAAAACCACTCGGACTTGGATTCATGCTTGCCACCAGCATAAAACTACAAGGATACGTTACTGTAAATTTAGCTCTAGAAATAGTAACATCTCTGTCTTCTAAAGGTTGGCGCATTACCTCTAAAACGTCTCTCTTAAACTCTGGCAATTCATCTAAAAATAAAACACCATTATGAGACAGTGATATTTCTCCTGGTCTTGGGTATTGACCTCCACCAACCAGGGCAACATTTGAAATGGTATGGTGCGGACTTCTAAAAGGACGCTGATAAAGTAGTCCTGCATTTTTGGTATTACCAACCACAGAATGAATTTTCGTGGTTTCTAGCGCCTCATGCAAGGTCATTGGTGGTAAAATAGAAGGCAATCGTTTTGCTAACATTGTTTTTCCTGATCCTGGAGGTCCAATTAAAATAATATTATGACCACCAGCTGCAGCAATTTCCATGCAACGTTTTATAGATTCTTGACCTTTTACATCAGAAAAATCGAATTCTGGGAAATCTATGTTTTTATAAAATTCTGCTCTTGTATCAACAATTGTAGGTTCAATTTTTTTATCACCATTAAAATGATTGATAACTTCCATAATATTCTCTACACCTAAAATTTCTACATTATCTACAATTGCAGCTTCTTTAGCGTTTGCTTTGGGTAGAATTAAATATTTGAAACCTTCTTCTCTTGCTTTTATGGCTATTGGCAAAGCACCTCTTATAGGTTGTAAACTTCCATCTAAAGAAAGTTCTCCCATAATAATGTATTCCCCAATATCTTCTGATTTTATTTGATTGGAAGCTGCTAAAATTCCAACAGCCAATGTTAAATCATAAGAAGCACCTTCTTTTCTAATATCAGCAGGTGCCATATTAATAATGATTTTTTTACCAGGAAGTTTGTAGTTATTGTTATTTAAAGCAGCAGAAATTCTGTAAGAACTTTCACGAACTGCATTGTCTGGTAAACCTACCAAATGATAACCAATTCCTTTATCAATATTTACTTCAACAGTGATTGTAGTAGCTTCAATACCAAAAACGGCAGAACCATAGACTTTAACTAGCATTTTTTTCTTTTCAATAAAGGTAAGAAAAATTTAAAAGAGAATTAAAACTAGCGCTTAATAATCTTGTTAAACTGATAAAAGAAACGCTGAATTAAACGCAAATCTTCTGTAACAATTTCTGCTGTTCCACGCATTTCTTGTTTAAATTCTATTTCTTTATTATAAGAAGTAATTAATTTTTCTGGTAATGTAACATCAATGGTATAAAAACCTTCTTTATTTGAGATTTCAGAAATGTTATTTACAGTGCCTTTTAAAACGCCAAATTCGTAATCTGGATAATTTTGTAATTTTAAATTTACTCTTTGCCCAATTTTTACCTTCCCTAGATTTTGGGCAGGGGTTTTCAATTTAGCAATAAAAGAAGAATTTTTATTTGGAATAATTGTAAAAACTAAATCTCCTTGATTTACAGTTTGGTTTTGACTCCAGTAATTTAAAAAAGACACTTTACCATTCATCTTGGAACTTAATACATATCTCATTTCCCAGTCTTTAATGCTTTTTTTTAGTTGATTAAAGGATTGAATCACATTTTTAAGTAATGTCATTTCTTTTCTAATACGTGAGATTTCGGTTCCTTTTGAAGTTTTTTTACTATTAGAAATAGATTCTCTCAGTTGAGAAATAGAAGACGCCATATTTTTATAATTTCGTTCTGCTTGTAAATATTCTAACTGTTTGGTTTCATATTCTTTTTCAGCAATTACACCTTTATCAAATAGTGTTTTACTTCTCTCTAAATCTTTTTGTTTAAACTCTAATTCTCTTTTATTTAATGATTTTTGAGATTGTAAATTACTCAGTCTTATATTTAACTCTGAAGTTGTAATTTTATTAGCAATTGCTTCGTTAGAAAACGGATTTAATTCTTTATTTAAAATATACTGAATGTAATTATTCTCAAAAAGAGCAAAGTTAGTTTCAATATCTCCTAAAAATAAAATTGGAAGTTTATCAATTGGAAAAATAAAAGATTTTTTTTGCACTTTAATAGTATCAATTATTGATTTTAAAAAAAACACATCAATATAGTTTGCCGTATTTTCAATGATGGCTAATGGGTCATTATTAAAAACATTTTGGGCATCTATCACAAAAAGAGTATCAATTTTTCCTGTGATTCTTGCAAATTCTTTTTGAGGTGGAATTTCTGTTGTAATTATTGATTCAGAAGTAATAATGTCTGGATATTTTACAAACCAAGACAATGCTAAAAGCATTACAATTAAAAATAAGAATAGTATATTTCCCCAACGAATCATCCAACTTGGTACCTTTGTTAGAATCTCTTGCACCTCTTCACTTCTTAATTCTATGTCTTCGATTTTGTTTGACATTTATTTACCTAATTCTAATTGATTTTTTACTAAATGATAGTAATTCCCTTTTTCTTTAATTAAAGATTGATGATTGCCAACTTCTACAATTTTTCCTTTGTCTAAAACTACAATTTGATGTGCATTTTTTACTGTGCTTAATCGATGTGCAATAACTACCACTGTCTTATCTTCAAAAAAAGTATGTAGTTTTTCCATAATTACTTTTTCATTATTGGCATCCAAAGCTGAAGTTGCTTCATCAAAAAATAAAAAATCTGGGTTTTTATACACTGCTCTCGCAATTAAAAGACGTTGTTTTTGTCCTGTACTTAAACCAACTCCCTCCATACCAATTTTAGTATTGTATGATAAAGGCAAACTTTCTATAAATTCTTGAATATTGGCAACATCTACAGCATGTGCTAATTTTTTCTTATCAATATAATCTACACCAATAGCAATGTTATTTGCAATCGTATCACTAAAAATATAGCCTTCTTGCATTACAACACCACATTTATTTCTCCAAGTTTTTTGTGAAATACTTTTTAAATCGTGATTCCCTAATTTTATTTCTCCAGAATTAGCGTCATAGAACTTTAATAACAATTTCATTAAAGTTGTCTTTCCACTTCCACTTACACCAACAATCGCAGTAATTTTATTTGCAGGGATTTCTAAATCTAACTCTTTTAATACCAATTGAGCAGAACCAATATATCTAAATGAAACTTTATTTAAATAGATATTAGAGTTTTTAGGTATTTCAGAAATACGCTCTTTATTTTCAGGTTCTTCATCTTCTTTTTCATGTATTTCAGATAAACGTTCTAATGAAATTTTAGCATCTTGTAATTCTCTTACAAACTCAATCAATTGTAAAATTGGAGAATTTAATTGACCTACAATATAACTGATAGCTAACATCATTCCTAGCGTAATTTCTCCATCTATCACTAATTTGGCCGATAAAACTGTAATTAAGATATTTTTAAGTTCATTTATAAATTCGGAACCTACACTTTGGTATTGTTCTAGAGCTAGTCCCTCAATAGAAACTTTAAACAAACGAGCTTGTAAGTATTCCCAAGACCAACGCTTTTGTTTCTCTGCATTTTGTAATTTAATTTCTTGCATTCCATTAATTAATTCAATTACTTTAGATTGCTCTTGACTTACTTGGGAAAACATTTTGTAATCTAAATTTCTACGCTTTTTTAAAAATAGTGTTATCCATAAAAAATATAAAATACTACCTACTAAAAAGATGCCAAATATTTGCCAATTATAATAGGCAAGTACTAGACTAAAAATAATAAGATTCATCAAAGAGAACAAAACGTTTACGGAAGAAGTTGTTAAAATTCGTTCTATTCGTTTATGGTCATTAATACGTTGTAAGATATCTCCAGTCATTCTTGTATCAAAAAAAGCAATGGGCAAATTCATTAACTTAATAAAAAAATCCGAGACTAGGGAAATATTAATTCGTGTGCTTAAATGTAGTAATATCCAACCTCTTATTACTTGAACTGCTGTTTTTCCTAAAAATAAAGCCAATTGCGCAAAAAGAATTAAGTATATAAAATGAATATCTTGGTTTTGAATACCTACATCTACAATACTTTGTGTTAGGAAAGGAAAAATAAGTTGCAACAAACTTCCAGCTAGTAAACCAACAATCAATTGAATTAGCAATTTCTTATAACGAAACAAGTATTTATACAAAAAAGAAAAACCTAGTGATTTTTCTTTTGTATCAAATTCTGAATTATAAAATATAGGAGTTGGCTCTACTAATAAAGCAACTCCTTCTTCTGTGGTTTCATTTGCATTGTTTCCTATCCAATTTTTTATAAAGTCAATTTGTGAGTATTCTAATAAGCCATAAGCTGGATCTGAAATATAAAAAATTTCTTTTTTAATCTTGTACAGAACTACATAATGGTTTTTATTCCAATGTAAAATACAAGGTAAAGGAGCTTCTAATAATTTTTCTAAAGATATTTTAACACCTAAACTCCTAAAACCTAATTTTTCTGCAGCCTCACTTAACCCTAATAAGCTACTTCCTGCTCTAGTAGTTTCTGCATGTTTTCTTAATTTTTGTATAGAGATAACTTTACCAAAATGTTTAGAAATAATTTTCAGGCAACTTGGTCCGCAGTCTTTTTTGCCTGATTGTTTGTAGAATGGGAATTTTTTCATATTTCAAGAATATAATATTTCAAATGTAATTGATTTAAAATCTATACTCCATTTTTAAAAGTAAGTATCTAGGCAATAATCTATATTCAGTTGTTGAACTGCCAATATCATTAATTGAAAACTCTTTAAACTTATTTGTATTGAATAAATTTTTACCTATTAAAGAAATTGTTATTTTATTCTTTTTAAAAATATATTTGGCATTAAAATCAGCGAAATAATAAGTGCTATTTTCTTTGTCTAAATTTCCAAAAAAATAACGTTCTGTTTGAAGTTCAATATTAAACTTATCATTAAAGATAAAAGATAAGTCCAAGAATGAAGAGTTGTTAGTAAAAGAATTAGTTAAATTAGATTTTATTTTGTTTGTTCTCCAGTCAGTACCAAAGTGATAATTAAAAATACCGCTAAATCCAGATCGAATTTCTAAACCATAGTTGAAATTTTGAGATCGAATTTCTCTTAAATTTGAATTATTAACAATATTCTTATAATTTGAGTTTGATAACCCTACTTTAAATTTTAAATTAGATGAAATACTTTTAAAATACCTGTTAATATTAGATGAAATATTTAAGAACTCTTTATCTTTTATTAATATTTTATTTGATTGGGAATAGTTTTGTGTAATTACAGAATTAGTTGTGTAAAAATCATGGTTTTTATTATAAATTAAAAAAGTATTAGCAAAGAATTTATTTCCCCAATTACCTAATTGATAATTGAAAATAATTGAAGATGTATTAAGTTGATCAAAATCTCCTGTTCCTTTTGAAAATGAACGAAACCCAGTTAAAACATAATTATCATATATATCTAAAATTTTAGCATTCGTTGTATTATAGGAATAAGAGGTATTTACTTTATTTTCATCATTGATGTCCCAATTGAACCCTATTTTGGGGTTTATAAAAAAAGGTTGCTCTTTTCTTATATTATCAAATTTGTTAAAGAATTGGTGGACTCCTAATTTTACATTAAAAGAAACTTTTTTGAGTTTTAGTAAAAATTTAGTCTTTATGTATAAATCATTAGAAGAAAAGTTAACTTCATTTTTATAAGCGCTTGGTTCCGTTAGAAAACTATCATCCTGTTTTAGAGTTAATGAAGAAATTAAACCATCTTTTCTCAATTGATTTCCTAATTGAAGTTCAAATAAATTTCCATTTTGTCTTCTGTCCAGTAATTGAGCTTCAATACCAAAAAAACTCATGCTGTTTTTATTTGATTGAATTACATTATTACTATTAGAACCAGGAAATAAGTCATCGTAGAAAAAGTTATTTATTTTATAATTTTCAGGAGATTTTTCATCTATATATCTTCCTTTTAATAGAAAAATTTTTTTCTTTTTAAACTTATTAGTATAGGTTATTTTCTGGTCGAATAAAGTTTTATTACTCCTTAAATTCTCAATACTGCTTTCAGAATTAAAAATTAAATTATTTAAACTATTTTCATTTAAATTATTATATTTAGATGTAAACTCTAAACTTTTAGTATTAGAAATATCATAAAATATATCTATTTTTCCAAATCCAACAATTTTCTTCTTTTTTAGAAAGTTGGCTTCTGTATTAATGAAATCTGTATTTTCAACTTGAAAAGTCTCTGATGAATTTCTAAAAAAATCGTTTTCATCCCAATTGAAAAACCCCAATGTTTTTATCTTTAACTTTTTTGCTGGATTAAATATAGCATTTAAAGATAATAATTCAGTATTATTAAAATTGGTTCTTGAAGATTTAAAATTTGGAACAGAAGAATCCATATTATTGAGATTATTAACAACCTGTCCTTCACCTATCTCAATAGATTCATCAAAACTAAATGGTTGAATTAAATTCCAAATATCACCTGTTGCATCTGAACCTGTATTATTTAAATTAGTTAAAAAATAATATTTATTTTTTTTTCCAAAATTAGCTAAATTCCCTTGTAGACTATATCTGTTTTCTGAAACGAAGCCATAACCTAATGCCATATTACCAAACCATACTCTTTTAGCATCATTTTTTAATACTAAATTTAAAGCCACTTTTTTACTATCTTCAATTCCCTTTAAATGTTTATTATTTGAATAGTTTTTTAGAATTTCAACTTTATCAACTGGGTTTGTTGGTAAGTTTTTTGTTAGAATTTTATAACCTTTTTTAAAAAAATCATCTCCATCAATCATCACTTTTTCAATTTCTTGATTTCCTACCTTGATAGTTCCGTCATCACTAATATTTATACCAGGTATATTTTTCAATAAATCCTCAACAACTTGTTCATTCCCTTTTAAAAAAGATTTTACATTAAAAACAATAGTATCTTTTTTAACAATAATAGCTTTTGTAGATTGAATAATAATTTCATCTAGTTCAAAAGGTTTTTCTATTAATGTAATATTTATTTTTTTTTCACTATTCGGTATTTTTATACTAAAAAATTTAGTTTTAAATCCTAATGCAGAAAAATATAAATTATAATTTCCTTTCTCTAATTCTAAAACGTATTCTCCTTTTTCATTTGAGTAAGAATATTTTAAAATTTTTGTATCTAAATTTTTTTTTACTAAAATGCTTACAAATGGAATATTATTATTATTTAAATCTACAATTTTTCCATGAACCCTATTTTGACTAAAAGAATTACAAATAGAAAAAATAAAGAATAGTAAAACATTTATTTTTAGTCTCATTAAAATCTTTTTTATGAAATTATAGAAACAATAATTTAAATTCTTTTAAATTTTTTTTCTAAATTATAACTTACTGGTGTAGAGTTTAATTTTATTTTAGCTCCTCTAGGTAATTTTGAGTAAAGATTTTTAATAAAGTCTTTTATTGTGTTTTCTTTATAATTAACATAATCATTAAATAAAATCTTTTTTCCTTCTTTAGGAATCTGAATTTTATCCGAAACAGAATTAGATTCTTTTATTTTATTTATGGTAAAAGAAATATTTAAATCTTTCGATTTTATTTCCATAATTAAACCTGGTAAACCATAAAATTTCCAAGGACCATGACTAATGGGTATTTGATTAGTGTACCAAACTTCAAAAGTCCTTCCTCTGAAATTTAATTCAGCTGAATTACATAAAAATTTTCCAATTTTTTTCGCTTTAACACCAAAAACCCATTTAAATATTGGTAATTCCTCTTCTACAATGCAAGGCCTGAGTTTACCTTCAGTGGAATAAAAATCTCTAAAAACTATTTGTTTTTCTTTTAGATTTTTATAAACTCGTTTTCCAACTTTATCATCTCCACTAATATTAATGTTAAAATCACCTTTATCATCAAAACTATTCTTATTAATTATTGAGTCATTTTTATTAAAGATAGTTAGCGATTCATTTCCTTTGATATATAAGCTAACACTTTTCGATTCATTTAGTCCAACATTAACATAATTATAGGATACAAGGTAAGATTTTACTTCTTGTCCCAAGATAAATTGCGATAACATTAATACTAATAAAAGAGTTACTTTTTTCATGATATGTCTATTTGAATAAACAATACTTTAATTATTTATAATTAAAGTATTGTTTGAGGTTAAATTTGTTTATTGTTTCATAGCGTCTCTTACTCCTTTTTTTAAGAAATAACATTCTAATCTAGATGCATCTACAGTTACTTCTAAGTCAACTTCTACTCCATCAAAATTACCTTTAATAGTAATAGTACAAGGTCTTAAAGTTTTAGTTTCCTCTTTAGAAATAGAATTAATATCACTTGAACCTGCAAAAGAACTACCAAATGCAAATAAAGATAAACAAATTATTAAAATTGATTTTTTCATAATAAATTTATTTTAATTATTTTTTTGCAAATGCCTTAAGCATTTTTCCTGCAGCTACTGCACAGTTGTCAGCTTCTACCGTTACATTAACATCGATTTGTTCACCACCATAAGTTCCTTTAATTTTAATAACACATTCTTTAAAATCGATTAATTTTTCACTTATGGACGTTTTCTGAATCTTAATTACATTGTCAGAAGCAAAAACATTTGCAGCAAAAACAAATGCTATTAATAAAATTACTTTTTTCATAATATTAAATATTAATTTTTATCTACTCTGTTTAAAAAAGGCTTTTCGATTTCCGCCTATTTGTTGCGCAACAAATATTTTAATATTGTTTTTTATTTCATAATTAATTTCCCCATTAATTTCTCTTACAAACAAACGTCAGAAAAATACATTATACAAGTAAAGTTAATAGATATTCATAAAAACAGACTCGATATTTATGAATTAAGGGTAATAGATTATTGATTAAACATATAACAATCAAATACTTAAGTTTAAACTTTCATTTTCCGAAGGTTTATGTATTTTTGTTTGTTGAAAAACAAGAATTTGCTAAGAAAAAGTTTAAAAACATATCAAATATTTAATAATTTTTGCGTAAGAACTCCATTATTTTCATTTAGTTATTATAAAAGGTTTATAAATAAAACTACATTAGATATAAATGATTTTAAAGAAATTCTTGGTAATGCCATTTTTAGAGAAGCTGTTTTTTTAGCATCACCAGAATTGTATGCACAAATTGTAAAATGGGAAAAAGGAGATTTACTGGATTAAAAAAAAAATGAGAAATTACAGTTTTCAATTTTAAAATATATTACTCGAATTTCTACAAGATGTACCCCTTTTGGTTTATTTGCTACTTGTGGTGTTGGAGAATTTGATTTGGAAACTAATATTCAATTAAATAATATTAATGAATACAAAAGACACACTCGTTTTGATACTACTTTTTTAAATCAATTATTTCAAGAATTATTAAAAATAAACGTTATTAATGAAAACGTATTATTTTACCCAAATACAAGTATTTATAAAATAGGTGACCATTATAGATATGTAGAGTATAATATCGAAAATAAAAGAAGGAATTATGTTTTAGAAGGTTTAAGGCATTCAGAATATCTAGAAACTATTTTAAACGAATCTAAATCGGGTAAACAAATTAACGATTTATTAGAAATGTTGGTTGATGAAGAAATAACAAAAGTAGAAGCTAAAAGCTTTATTGAAGAATTAATAGACAATCAAATTTTAGTATCAGAATTAGAAATAACAGTTACTGGCAAAGATTATTTCAGTAATCTAATAGATAGAATAGAATCGATCTCAGAAGCCTCTGAAATTTACTTTAAGTTATTAGATTTACAAAAATCGCTAATAAAATTAGATTTAAAATTAGGCAACAGCATAAAATTATATGAATCTATAATTGGTTTGGCAAAGCATTTAGTACCAGATTTAGATACTAAATATTTATTTCAAACAGATACTTTCTCTTCTCTTAAAAGGAACACTTTAAATAGAAATATTAAAAAGCAATTAAATAAAGTACTTGTTTTATTTAATAAAATAACCTTACCGAAAGCAAATGGTAATTTAGAACAATTTAAAAGAGATTTTTTAAGTCGTTTTGAAGATTCTGAAGAAATACCTTTGCATTTAATTTTAGATACTGAAACTGGTATTGGTTATGGTTTAAAGAAAGAAGATTCTAATGACTTATTAGATGATTTAATAATACCAAAAGTAAAAAAAAGATATCAACATATTGCTTGGTCTGATTTTGATACTATTCTTCAAATCAAATTAATAAAATCAATAGAAGAAAACTCATATACAATATATTTGAATGAAGATGATTTCAAAGATTTGCCAGCAAACTGGAGAGATTTGCCAGATACATTTTCTTCTATAATAGAAATCTATAATGTAAATCAAAAAGAAAAAATATTTATAAATGATACTGGTGGAGCTAGTGCTACTTACCTTTTAGGACGGTTTGCTTCAAGTGATAAAAAAACCTTAAACCATATTAATGAAATTATAGCTATTGAAAATAATATTAATAATGATAAAATTTTAGCTGAAATAGTTCATTTACCAGAAGTAAGAACAGGAAACATATTGCAAAGGCCTGCTTTTAGAGATTATGAGATTCCATATATTGGAAAAGCCAGTGTTGAATTTAAAAATCAAATTCTAGTTGAAGATATTTTAGTAACAGTAAAAAATGATGAAGTTATTTTAAAATCTAAAAAGTTAGGAAAAGAAATACTCCCTAGGTTAGGAAATGCGCATAATTTTAATTCATATTCTTTACCTGTTTATCAATTTCTTTGTGATTTACAAACTCAAAATAAAAGAGACGTAATTGGTTTTGGATGGAATCCTATTTTTAGAAAATATTCTTTTTTACCAAGAGTTGAATTTGATGATTTAATTTTATCTAAAGCTAGGTGGAAAATTGATGTTCGTGTTTTTAAGAAACTATTTGTTAATAATGAATTGCTTATATCAATTGAAAAATGGCAGGAAGAAAATAAAATTCCTGATTTAGTAGAACTTGTAGAAGGTGATAATAGATTGTTAATTAATTTTAGGAATGAATTTACTACTCTAATGTTGTTGGATACTGTAAAAAGTAGAAAAGAGTTTGTTTTAGAAGAGTTTTTATTCTCTGAAAAAGAGATAATTAAAGATGATAAAGATCATTCAATGTGTAATCAATTCATTGTTTCTTTTTACAATAGTGAAAAAATAAAAGCAAGTAGTAATGATTAATACTAAAAATAGAACTTGTCTTGTTGGGAGTAAATGGTTGTACTACAAAATTTATTGTGGAGTAAAAACAGCAGATACATTATTGCTCGAAGTTCTAAAACCATTAACAAAGAATTTATTAGAAAAACAAATCATTAATAAATGGTTTTTTATAAGATATTCAGACCCAAAGCCACATTTAAGGTTTCGTGTTGAATTAATTGATTTAAAAAACAATTATGAAGTTATTCAAACAGTAAAAACTCTATTAAACCCCTACATAAATAACCGTCAAATCTGGGATATACAAATAGCAAATTATAAACGAGAATTGGAAAGGTATGGAGCAAAAACAATTGAAGTTGCAGAATTATTTTTCTTTTATGATAGTTGTCAAATTCTCTCAATAATAAAGAATTCACTTAATGATGAAATTCGATTTTTAAAATTGTTTAAATGGTTAGAGCTAATAATTGTTTCATTCAATCTTGAAAAAGAAATAGTCCTTTCTTTTTTAAATAAACATCAAGAACAATTTAAAATTGAGTTTGGTGTTAATAAAATAACGAGAAAACAATTAAGTAATAAATATAGAAAATTAGAATCTCAAATTTTTAATCAAGATAATAAAGGTTTTATTTATGAGGAAGATTTAAAAAATATTGTGGAAAGGTTTTTGATGTTAAATAAAGAAGATAAACTAGAAATTTCTATAACTAATCTACTAGCTAGTTTTATTCATATGAGTATTAACCGATGTTTTAGATCTAAACAACGTTTGTACGAAATGATGCTCTATGATTTTTTGTATAGAAAGTATAAATCAATACATATAAGATATGGAAATAAATAACTTTAAAAAGAACTTAATTATATTTTTAAGTTTTTTTTATTCTTTAGTTTATTACACTCAAAACGTTGATTCTTTAAAAATAAAATCAACAGATGAGTTATTCAATTTGTATGAAAACACTAAAAAAGTAGAAGATAAAATATTAATAATTAAAGCCTTTGTTAGAAAAGCAAAAGCTAATAATTCAAAAGATGAAATAATTGCTGGATATTATGTACTTGCAGGTCTTTATAATAATACTAATGTATTGAAATATAGTGATAGTATTATAAGTCTGACTTCAAACAAACCCACTAATTATCATCCTGCTTATGATTATCTAACTAAGGCCTATTTTTTTCAAGATAGATATGATTACATAAACGCTATTGATAATTATTTAATTGTAAATGAGTATGCGAAAAAAACGAATAACTCTGAATTAATACTTTTAGCAAATTATAGTATTGGTTGTTTAAAAAGAAAAATAAAAGAATATAGTGGAGCCTTAAAACTTTTAAAAGAAAATTTAAAATATGCTGTAAATGAAAATAATAGTGTTCATAAATTACTATCTCTTATTGAAATTTCAAATATTTATACAGAAACTAAAAATATAGATTCTTTAAAGATTTATTCTGAACAAGGAAAAGAGTTGTCATTAGTATTGAAAGATACAATATCATATCATCATTTTTTAACAAATGAAGCAATTTCAAGCTATAATGAAGAAGATATTCAAGAATCAATAATTAAGTTAGAAAAAGAAAAAGAATTTTTTGAAAGTAAAAAAGAAAATAAACATTTGCTTTATCCTTATTTCTATTTGGCAAATGCAAATGCAATAGATGGCAATGAAAAGAAAGCTTTAGAATATTTTAAAAAAGTTGATTCTATTTATCAGTTGGAAAAAAGTATTTCTCCATTTGTAAAAGATGCCTATTCATTTTTAATTAATTATTATAAAAAATCAGAGGACCTAAAAAATCAATTGAAGTATGTTAATAGATTTATTGCTTTTGATAGTATTGTTAATGTTAATAACTTATTTCTAAATAAGAGAATTTATAAGGAATATGATATACCTAAATTAAATGCAGAAAAAAAGAATATTATTGCAACAATGCAAATAAAAGAGCAGAAATCATTTATAATTTTAATCACTTTATGTATTGTCTTGCTGTCAATCTCAATCATTTTAAGTTATCAATATAAGAAAAGAAAAATTTATAAGAAAAAAGTGGAAGCTATAATGGCTACTACTACTACTACTACTACTACTACTACTACTACTACTACTACTACTAATAAAGATATTAATATTCCTAAAGATATTGTGGATGAGGTTCTTCATAAATTAGAAAAATTTGAACGAGATAAAAAATATCTTTCAAAAAAGGTAACACTTAATTCTTTAGCAAAAGAAATAAATAGTAATACAAATTATCTTTCTAAAATTATTAATCATTATAAGGAGTTGTCATTTTCAAATTACTTAAATACTTTAAGGATTAATTTTATAGTCAGTGAATTGAAAGTAAATAATCTTTATCGAAAATTCACAATCAAAGCTATATCAGAAGAGGCAGGGTTTAATAATTCAGAATCATTCTCTAAAGCTTTTTATAAAATCACAAATGTAAAACCTTCTTTTTTTATGAAACAATTAGAAGAAAATTATTAAAAATTACTCGATATTTATAAATGTCGAGTAATTTCTAATTTTGTGTGTAATATAAATATCTAATATGTATTAAATTTCAAGAAATTAAAAACTTAAAATTATGAGCAAATTAAAATTAGAAAAATTCACAGTTTCGAAATTAACAAACACTTCAGCAATTTTTGGGGGAAATGGAGACGATGATGGAACAATAATACGAAGGCCTACTAGACCAAAATGCGTAGATAAATCTAAAAAATTAGAAATTATTAAAGAGAAATAATTATTTTTTAACAATTATTTATTTCAAAAATACCTAAAGAGCATTTTTTTTCCTGTATGTTTTTTAGGTATTTTTGTTTATTTATAAACCTTTTGTATGAAAATTATCAAGAATTTCTTTATTATACTCTCCATATGTTCTTCCTTTCTTTGCTGTAATAAAGCCTCTCACAAACCTATTAAGGTAGGTGATGTAATTCATTTAAAAAAGAACAAATTACAGTCATTAAAAGAGTTAAAAAACTGGCACTTTAAAGATGTAATTATAGATACATTAGTAGGAATAAGTTTGAATAGAGCTTATAATACTTTATTGTTTGATAAAGAACCTAAAAAAGTAGTTGTTGCTGTTATTGATATGCCAATTGAAATTAATCATTCAGGTCTTAAAAATAATATTTGGATAAATAAAAATGAGATAGCCAACAATTATCTTGATGATGATAAAAATGGATATATAGATGATAAAAATGGCTGGAATTTTTTAACCAATAAAAAAGGAGAGACTAATTATTTTGTGAATTATGAATATACTAGAATTATAAAGGAATATAGTAGTAAATTTAAAGACAAAACAATAAGTGAAATTAATAAGAAAGATTCCATTTCATTTAATATTTACAAAAGAGCTAAATTAAAATATGCTCAACGTTTTTCTTTCGCTGAAGAAGAGGTAGAATATATTAATAATATATCAAAATGGAAAAAAGAGGCTGAAGAAATAATCTCAAAATTTATAAAAAATAATAATTATGGTTTAAAAGAACTTGATAGTTTAAAAAAAGCATTTCCTAATAATAAAGAATTACAAGAAGCTTTAGTTCAAAAATCTAATTTTATTCAATGGCAGTTTACCGATAGCTACATAAAAGATTATAAATTAAAAGCAGAAGAAAGAGTCAATAAATTATTAAATTTAGAATATGATGATAGGCAAATTCACATAATTAATTCAAAATTAACTAAGGATGTTAAATATGGAAGTCCAAATTTTGAAGTTAATTTTGAATTACTAGATCATGGAACAAAAATGGCTGGTATTATTGCTAATGTGGGTAAAAAAGACGAGCTTTTTATTATGCCTTTAGCGATTTCTTCTTACGGAGATGAATATGATAAAGATATAGCTTTAGCAATTAGATATGCTGTAGATAATGGAGCCAAAGTAATAAATATGAGTTTTTCAAAACGTTTTTCTTTACAACCAAAATTGGTTTTAGATGCAATTGAATATGCAGCTTCTAAAAATGTACTCATTGTTAATGGAGCTGCTAACGATGGTGAAAATATAGATATTAAATTTAATAATCGTTTTCCAAATGATCATGATTATTTTAATAACGTTGAAGTTTCTGATAATTTTTTAAGAGTAGGTTCTTCAGGTTTATATTTAGACAATAGTTTAAGATCATCTTTTAGTAATTTTGGTAAATCCGAAGTTGATGTTTTTGCACCTGGAGAGTACATTTTTACAACTTTTACTTCCAATAATTTTGATTTAGTTTATGGAGGAACTTCTAGTTCTACTGCAATTACTTCTGGCGTAGCTGCTTTATTATATTCTTACTATCCAAACTTAACAGCATCTCAAATAAAACATATTTTAATGGACTCTGGTATAGAATATACAACGGAAGTGAGTACGCCAACTAAAGAAGATAAAAGTAAAACAACACCTTTTAACAAATTATCTAAATCAGGAAAAGTTTTAAATGCGTATAATGCATTAATTATGGCAGAAAGTATTTCTAGAAATAATTAGTTTTCTCTATTTCTTTTTTAATAGGTCTTTAATTTTTATATATGTATCATTATTACAATTTTTTCCTTTTACAAAATTAGATAAGGTGCTTTTATCTAATTTAATTAATTCACCAAGTTTCGAGTAGGTAAGGTTTTTTTTAATTCTATATATAAATAATTTTCCTTGTAAAGTATTCTCATCAATTTTTAATGTTTTAGGAATATATCCCAAAAATATATATGCTTTATGTAATGCGAAAATTGTTAGCTTTCTTTTATTAAGTTCTAACTCATAAATGAAGTTTTTATTAACATTGAGTTGCTTTGCTACCTCATGTTGTGTTGAACCTCTATCTAATCTTACTTTTCTGAATTCATCACCAATCGTTAAAGTTTCTTTAGGGTATTTGCGATCTTTAGGCTTTTTTGTAGATAATCTTAACGGTAAAATGGGAGACAAAAGGGTGTGTGATTTATCGTTTGTTTGCATTCTGCTCTTATTTTTAGTCTTTTTTGAGAGTGTATTATTTTTGTTAAAATTAGCCTCAAATGCCTGTGTGTATTGAGTTTCTTTTAATTTTAAATCCAGTGGTAAAATGGGGGACAAACCCCAATCTTTTTGCCAACATTGTTTTCCCAGAACCTGGAGGACCAATTAGAATAATATTATGTCCGCCAGCAGCAGCAATTTCCATACAGCGTTTAATTGATTCTTGCCCTTTTACATCCGAAAAGTCAAACTCAGGGAAATCCATGCTTTTGTAGAATTCTGCTCGTGTATCTACAATGGTAGGTTCAATTTTTTGATTCCCATTAAAATGATTGATAACCTCTAAGATATTATCAACACCTAAAATTTCTATATTATCTACAATTGCCGCTTCTTTTGCATTCCCATTTGGTAGAATTAAATATTTAAAACCTTCTTCTCTTGCTTTTATTGCAATTGGTAAAGCACCCCTTATAGGTTGTAACCCTCCATCTAAAGAAAGCTCACCCATAATAATGTACTGATGTATATTTTCTGATTTAATTTGATTAGAGGCAGCAAGAATACCGACAGCTAAAGTTAAATCATAAGCAGCACCTTCTTTCCGAATATCGGCAGGTGCCATATTTATAATGATTTTCTTCCCCGGGAGTTTAAATTTATTATTACTTAGCGCCGCAGAAATGCGATACGAACTTTCACGAACAGCATTGTCAGGTAAACCCACTAAATGATAACCAATTCCTTTGTCGATATTTACTTCGACAGTAATGGTGGTGGCTTCAATACCAAAAACGGCAGAACCATAGACTTTTACTAGCATATTTTTTTCTTTAAAAGTAATAAATATTACCGAACAAAAAAGGACAAGCAATGCTTGATTACACTAAAAATGATTCTTTTTTTTACATAAGGTAAGTTGTATTATATAATACATTTATGAACCGATTATTACTTTTTTAAATCATTTATTACAATATTTCTATTTCTTTTTTTTGGTATATTCGTAAAATAACTTGATTAATGAATTTAGACCATTCCCAATTATTAATAGATGTTCAAAAAAAATCTAATATTATTGTAAATAATGTTGGAGATATTAAATATTTAAAGGAAGCTATAGAATCTTTTAATAATTTAAAAATCGGGTATAATACACTTCGTCGTTTGTTTGGTTTTTTAAACAAGACAAAACCTAGTTTAGCAACATTAAATACGCTTTCAAATTATTTAGAATTCACATCATTTACAAACTATTTAAAAGATAATTTGAATTTTGATGAGTGGTATTTTCAGCAACAATTGCTTGTAATACAGCAATCTAATGATTTAAATGAAGAGGGAATCCAGACAATAAATACAGGGATACTTTATAATAAAAATATTATTTTCGTAGCCTATTTCATATCGAATTTAATCCAGAGAAATAATTTAAAGACTTTAAATAAGCTTTTTGAAAAGATAGAATTAAGCAAACTTAAATTTGACGAGTTACTCAAGTTTGCAACTATTATAACGCATAGTTTTTATAGTTTAAATGAAAAAAGGGCACTAACTATTTATAATGATTTAATAAAGCATGAAAGTTTTAGAAACACTGTGCCTTTATTATATATTGATTATTCTCATTTAAGAGGTATTTACTTTAAAGTATTAACATTAATTAAAAAGGAATCTCCTATCAAATCAGATTTGTTTTTTGTGGCATTAATGGATTTTTACAGACGGTTCTATACAGGGGCCATTTGTAAAAATCAAGAGATTAAACGACCTGAAGCTTTTAGTACATTTAATGAGGTTTTAAAAGGAAGGTTCTACAGTTATAAAATTATGCGATCTAGTGCTATTGATAGCTCGTTAAAAGAAGAATTATTTAAAGAATGCAAAACAACAAAGGTTAATATGTTTTTAGAAGAAGTGATACCTGCATTACTGATAAAAGAAGAATACAAAATACTTACCAAATTATCAAATAAATTCTATGAACAAATTTTTGAATCAGATAACTGGTCTGATAATACGATGAGTTCTATTTATTTAATAGCATTAGCTAATATAAATTGGTATAGTAATAATATTTCTACGGCAAAAGGAAATTTAGAATTGGTAGTTTTAGAAAAGGTTGAATTAAGTTATTATGATTATGTGTCATTGTTTTATTACCAAACTAAAATAAAAATAAGTCATTTAGAAAATGATGACATTACAAATGCTGCATCATTTTTAATTTTAAAAAAACTGGTTCTAAAAACTGGTTTTACTAAATTTTTAGAAATTTCAAAAAAACACCTTTTAAATTAAATAGTATCATATGATTTTTATTATGCTATCTGTTTTACTATTTTCTTACAATAATGTCCTGTGGAAAAAAAACATAAAAGCTACCTCTATTTCTTTTTTGGTAGCTTACCGTGCTTTTTTTACAAGTACTATTTCCGTAGGGTTTTTATTATTATTTTTTACAATAGAGCATATTTCTATTTCTGATTTTATTAAAATTACTACGGGTTCTCTATTTGGTGTTTTAGGATTGTTTAGTATGCTAGCAGTTATTAAAAAATCATCATTACAATGGTTGGGAATTTATAATTTACTAGGCGTTGTTTTTACAATTTTATATTTATCGATATTTGATGCAGTTCCAATTAAAGAGTCTTTATTAGGTTTATTATTCATCGTGTCTGGATTTGTATGTTTTATTTTTAGTAATAAGCAGACGCAATTAAAAATAACTTTCAAACAGCATTTAATTTTGCTTTTAATGACTTTTAGTTACAGTTTTTCTGCAATACTTCATTGGAAAAATTTAAATTTAAATTTTTCTCCTTTGTTAATTATTGCAAATCAAGAATCTATTGTCTTTTTTGTTGGCTTGTTGTTTACTTTTAAAAAAGCAAATATTAGTTCAATTAAAACAGAATTAAGAATTTATTTTAAAAGAATAATCATAATGAGTACTGTTATTTTTTTTGCAATCCTATTCAGTCTTCTAGGTTTAAAGCAGACGAATCCCATTGTTTCTAGCCTTTTGTTTTTGGCAGCACCTTTAGCAACTATTTTATTTAGTGCATTCTTCTTCAAGGAAAAATTTTCTAAAAAAAATATAGTTTTTATTATTATAATTTTATTAGGTGCTTTTATGTTGCATTTTCAAATTAATTAATCGTTCCTTTTAGGTGCAAAAAAAATGCAATCATATCATGATTGCATTTTAATTTAAAAAATTAGTAAAAGAAATATACTTTTTATATTAAGCAGAATTTCTACTAGCATTAATATTACCAAATAAAGAACGCATGACCATTTTTTCATATACGGCTATCTTTTCTGCATTTCCTTCAGAACTTTGTAGTTCTTGAATTTGTTTTAAAGCAAATTGCTGAATGGTTAAAAGTGGTAAAACAATTTTTTCTCTAATTTCAATAGATGCTTTTCCTACAGGGAAATTCTCCATTAGCTCTTTATGTCCTGTAAGTTTTAACAACAACCTTTTTGTTGTTTTATACTCTTCGAAAATTAACTTCCAGAATTCACCAAACTCAGCATCATCTGCCATGTATGCAGTGAGTTCAAAGAAAGATTTAGTTAAACTCATCATACTATTTTCCAGCAAAGTTTTAAAGAAATCTGAAGTATTGTAAAATTCTATAATTTCATCAAATCTATTTGCATCTTCATATTCTTTAAGTGCAGTACCTAGTCCAAAAAACCCAGGAACATTTTGTTTTAGCTGGCTCCAACTTCCTACAAAAGGAATGGCTCTTAAGGCAGAGAAATCTAGTTTATCTGATCCGCCTCGCTTACTTGGTCTGCTACCAATATTTGTTTTTGCATAATATTTTAACGTACTCATTTTTTCTAAGTAGGGTAAAAACTGTGCATGGTTTTTAAAATCAACATAAGTTTTATAGCTAATTTCAGCCATATCTTCAATTAACTTTCTGTTTTTGTCATTTAATTGATCTTTTGTAAAGATGTCATTCTTAATTCCAGAACTTATTAATTGCTCTAAATTATATTGTGCAGAATTTTTAGTACCAAAATTAGAACTAATAGTTTGTCCTTGGACTGTTAATTGAATTTCCTTGTCTTCAATTGTTGGCCCTAAAGAAGCATAAAATTGATGTGTTTTTCCTCCTCCACGAGCAGGTGGTCCTCCACGTCCGTCAAAGAAAATAACTTCAATATTAAATTCTCTAGAAACTTTTGTGAGTGCTTCTTTTGCCTTAAAAATACCCCAGTTGGCCATTAAATAACCACCATCTTTTGTTCCATCAGAAAAACCTAACATTATGGTTTGCTTGTTTTTTCTTTTTTCTAAGTGATACCTGTAGGTTCTATTTGAATAAATAGTTCTCATTACTTGCTCTGCATTTTGCAAGTCTTCTACAGTCTCAAAAAGCGGAATTACATCTACTGGTAATTCATTTTCAAATCCACAAAGATTTAGCATTGCAAAAGTTTCCATAACATTTAAAGCCGTTTGATTGTTGCTGATAATGTAACGATTTGCACCACGTTCTCCGTTTCTAGCTTGTATCTCTTTTAATGCATAAATAGATTCTATAGTGCTTACGGAAGTATCATCAGTTAGCATTTTAGGATCAATACTTCCTTTTACAACCGCTAAAATTTCAATTTGTTCTTCTTCATCTAAAAATTCATAATTTTTCGGGAATGTAGTATCTCCGGTATGTTGTAAATCTTTTACAATTTGTGTAAATGCTTTGTGATGCACTCTGCTATCTTGTCTAATATCTAAGGTTGCAAAATGAAAACCAAAAATTCTTACTTTATTTATAAAATCATCTAGTTCTTCTATAAATAAAGATTGATGTTTTTCTTCTATAATTTTTCTGGCTTTTGCAAGTTCATCTAAAAATATTTCTTGCGAAAAATTTACTTTACTATAGCTTCTTACTACGTGTTTGTATAATCTTTTTTCAATTTTTGATAAAACTTCTTGAACGCCATCAAAAGTAAAACGTCTTTTTAGTCTTCTTACATCTCTGTAGTAACTTCTTAAAATAGATTGTCTTAATCTCTCTGCTACATCCAATGTTATTTTTGTAGTAACAAAAGGATTTCCGTCTCTATCTCCACCAGGCCAAAAACCAAGATCTATAATTTCATTATCCATAGGATTTCCATCATAAATATTGTTTTGAATATAGTTGTATATTTTACTAATAGATTCGTAAAATACATTTTCTAAATACCAAATTAAACTCACAGCCTCATCGTAAGGTGTTGGTTTTTCTTTTTTATAAAATGGTGTTTTTCCTAATTGAGCTAGTAATTTTTTAATGAGTAATAAATCGTCATTTTGTATAGCTTTATCGAGGTCCGTAATAATTCCAAGCACCGTTCCAGGATAAAATTGTGTTGGGTGCGCGGTTAAAACTATACGCACTTTAAAATCTTCTAAATGTGCTTTTAAAGCTTCTTTTTTGTCACCTAAAAGTGCAGTTTCTTTAGAATTTCTTAGTGTGCCAATTCCGTCCATATTGTTTACAACAGGAAAAGCCGCATCTTCTATAGCATCAAATAATACTACTTGACGCTCTATATACTGAATAAAACGAAATAATAAATCTGTTTTCTCTGCTTCAGTTAGGTTTTCTTGATATTTGTCAAAGAATGTATCTACAATTTCTGTTGGGTTTTTTCCTTCTTGAAACCCTTTTTTACACAATTCATGAAACAATGGCAACAATACACCTGTATTGCTAATAGTCTCAAAAGGCAAGGTCATAAAAATACTATTGTAAATTTGGTATTTAGATAACACATTTTCATTAAATCGAGCAAGCTTTGGTAATCCTGACATATGTAGTAAATTTTATGAGGTAAACTTACGAAAAAGGGGTGTTACAGAACTTAGGTATTCCCTAATAATTGACTATTTAATTACGAAAACGATATAAATTTTAAAGAATTTTAGTGAAAAGGGAATTTATTATTTATTTAAAGGTACCGGTTGTATTCTGTTTTTTGTTCTTTGAAGATTCCATCTTGTTGGGTCATTGGCAAATAAGAACTCTTTTAAGAAAGTTTTATCTTGATATTTTTCATAATCATCATAAATATATTCTGCTGTTTGCTCTCCAATTTATTTAAAGTTTAAAGGATATATTTTTTGATCAACATTATGGTCGTTTGGAGTTACTGAATAGAAAGGATTTATATTCAATCTTCTGCTAATCGAAGAGATAGTATGTGCGTCTTTTTTAAGTGAGTTAAAAGTATAAATACTAACAGGTACTTTACTCATATTTGTGCTTTTTTTTTGAGAATACACAGAAATGTTGGCGCAAATAAAAATCATAAAAAGCAAGAATATTTTTTTCATTTCTCAAAATAATAGTAACAAATATACAATATAATTTATTTTAATGGTTTTTTATTGAAATTTTCAATCCCTTTTTTTAACCAGTTTTTATAAGTTTTGATATCTGTATATTGTTGCGGTGAATTTAAAATTTCTAAATCTGCATTCATCAAAATATAATAAGGTTGTGAAGCATTTTTAAAATTTAGTATTTGAAACGTAGACCATTTATCCCCGTAGGTTTTAATCTTTTTAATGTTACCATTTGCTTTTCTAAAGTCGAATTGTGCTGCTTTTGGCAGTTCTTTTTCATTATCATCTACATATAAAGAAATTAGAATGTATTCCTCTTTAAGAAGGTTGTAAATTTCTGAATCGCTCCAAACATTTTCCTCCATTTTTCTACAATTCACGCAAGCCCATCCTGTAAAGTCTAGTAAAATAGGTTTGTTTGTTTCTTTTGCAGCTTGCAAACCTGCATCAAAATCTTTATAACAATCTAAGCCTAATGGGCAGTCTGATGCTTGTTCATAAATACTATAAAATTGAGGAGGTGGAAAACCACTTAATGCATTTAAATTCCAAGTTGGATTTTTAAATGTCCCGGGAATTAAATAGACTACAAAAGCAAAAATAAGCACACCAAAAGAGCTTCTAAAAAATGATATTTTCTTCAATGGAGAATCATGTGGGAATTTTATTTTACCAAAAAGATACAATACCAATGCAGAGAAAATAACAATCCAAAGACCAATAAAAACCTCACGTTTTAATAGGTTCCAATGCCCAACTAAATCTGAGTTTGATAAAAATTTAAATGCAAAAGCTAGTTCTAAAAAACCTAAAACTACTTTGGTTGTATTTAGCCAGCCACCAGATTTTGGCAAAGAATTTAACAAATTAGGAAACAATGCAAATAAGGCAAAAGGCATTGCTAATGCTAAACCAAATCCGGTCATACCTGCAGAAAGTTGAAACGCTGGATTGCCAACTGAACCTAAAGAACCTGCTAAAAGAGATCCTAAAATAGGTCCTGTACAAGAAAAAGAAACAATTGCTAAAGTTAATGCCATAAAGAAAATACCTACAAACCCACCAACATCAGAAGCAGCGTCCATTTTGGTTCCCCAAGAACTTGGTAGTGTTATTTCGTAAAAGCCAAAAAAGGATAAGGAGAAAAAGACTAAAATGACAAAAAAGAAAATATTTAACCAAATATTAGTGGAGATAGTATTTAAAATACTAGGATCTAAGCCATCAATTAAATGAAAAGGAACACTCAGTAGCATATAAATAATTACAATAAACACTCCGTATAAAATGGCGTTAAAGATTCCTTTCTTTTTACTTTGAGATTGTTTTGTAAAGAATGAAACGGTTAAAGGAATCATTGGAAAAACACATGGCGTTAACAAAGCTAACAAGCCACCAACAAACCCTAAAAGAAAAATATTGAATAAAGAATTACCAGATTTATCTGCAGCCTTGTTTCCCGTTTTTAGTAAATCAGTATTTTTTAAATCTAGTTGTAAACTCTTTGTTAAGTTTTTACTTTTTTTATCTAAAACGATTACTTCTTTTATTAGTTTTTTCCCATTTATAGAAAAAGAAAAAGATTCTTCTATTTGTATACAGGCTTCTTTACAAACTTGACCAAAAACCTCTAAGGTTAAAGAAGAAATAGTAGTATCTGTTATTTGTATTCTCTGTGTAATAATAGCTTTATTTGCAAAGAAAATTTCTTCTTTTTCCCAAACTTCTGAGTATTCTTTTTTTGTCTGGCTTTCTTTTGCTTTACCAACTAATTTGTACCCTTTTCTGCCTTCCGGAATTAAAATTTCTAATGGTTGTGAGGCATACTCTGGATTGTATTGGGAGTATAAATGCCATTCTTGAAAAAGTTTAGCGGTAAAAATAACATCATATTCAGTTTCTGAAATTTTATGAATAGAAGTCTCCCAAACAATAGGGGTGTCCTCCGTTTGTGCATTTGTGAAGGTTGAAAATAAAAGTAAAAATAATATTAAAATTTTTCTCATTATTGGAATGTTATTTTTAAATATGCTTTGCTAGTTTTTTTTTCTATTTTATATCGATTGTCTTTACGCATTCCAATAATCCAAACAATGGAGTCATCAGCACTACAAAGTAACCATATATTTTGTTTTTCTAAAAGCGATAATTTCTCGTCTTTAAAATACTTACTTAGCTTCTTTTTTCGTTGCATTCCTGCAGGATAAAAATAGTCGCCATTTTTCCATTTCCTTACAATTAAAGGGTACTTTAAACTTTCTTTAGAAACACAAATAGTCTTATTGTTTTCAATTAATTGTGCACTAACTTCTTTAAAACTTAAATGTATTGGGTCTTCAATTTTTAATATATTTTCAGCTATCTGAAACCCAACCTCTAATGTTTTATGGTGCTTAGATGAGGGTTCTTTTTTATACAATATTAGAAAATCTCTATCTTTTAAAAGTACATGTGTCTTAGAAAACACTTGTTTACCAGATTGTGCAGAAAGTAAATTGTAAATATCATTAAATTCAGTAAAATTATAAGTTTCTAAAAGTTGATATAAATAGGCTTTCGGATTTGATAATTGCCGAAGTTTGTCAATTTTAAACTTCGTAACACCATTCTCTTTTAAAACCACGTTCTTAGAAATTTTCTCAATGCTATCGTCAATAATTTGAGCGCTCTCTTTCAAGTGCTCTATGGTTTTAGAAAACGTATCTAGTAAACTAGGATTTATCTCTTTTAAGACAGGTAGTATTTTATGTCTAATTTTATTTCGAACATATTTTACAGACGCGTTGCTTTGATCTTCGCGCCAAGCAATCCCGTTCTCTTTCGCAAAAGACTCAATTTCATTTCTTGAGAATTTTAATAACGGGCGTATGATATTTCCATTGACCTCAGGAATCCCTGTAAAACCATCTAAACCACTTCCTCTTGTTAAATTTATCAAAAAAGTCTCTAAATTATCATCTGCATGATGCGCCGTCAATACAAAATCGAAATGATGTTCTTGTAGTGTTTCTTGAAACCAAGTATAACGCAAGTTTCTAGCAGTAATTTGTATGGACTCCTTATTTTCTTTTGCTATTTTCTCTGTTTCAAAAGAAGTTGTAAAACATTTAATTTGAAGTTTTTCAGCCAATTCTTTTACGAATACAGTATCTAAATCACTTTCTGTATTTCTTAAATTAAAATTGCAATGTGCTAAAGAAATATTAAAATTTAATACCGACAAAAGATGTGTTAAAACAACAGAGTCTATTCCGCCAGAAATGGCAATTAATAGTTTTCTTTCCTTTAAAAAAGGAAAGTTTTGTTGCAGAATATGAGATAGTTTTTGAAGCATACGATCCTCAAAAGTACGGAAATTAATGAAGTTATTTTAGACTTGTTTAGACAGCCAAACACGAATGTCTTTTCTTATGGATACCTCTGGCCTTGCCAACGGAATTGTTCTACCAAATTGCTTACTTCTATTAAACTTCGAAAAGGTAACTTTTAGTTGTTTCCATTCTGCAGGATACAAATCTAAAAATTTGTTAAACATATTTTGTTCAGTTGGGGTTTCTTTCAAACTAGCCAACGTTTCTTTAAAAAGTATTTCTTGATTTGGTATCATATTGCAAAAGTATTTAATATTTCGGTAAAAAAGATGTTTTCTGCGCTATGATATACATAGAAAAGTATGAAAAATAAATTCTAAAGAAAATAGTGGGCATCCTTTTATTTAGAATTCTGTAAAACATATTTCATAGCCTTGGCTTTTAATAAGCATTCTTCATATTCTTTTTCTACTATAGATTTCTCTGTAATGGCTCCACCAACGGAATAAGAAATATATTTTTTTTCTTCGTTGTATAAAATACTTCTAATGACAACATTAAAATCGAAATCATTTTCGGGTGTAAAATACCCAATAGTTCCAGAATATAGGCCACGTTTGGTCTCTTCTAACTTTTCAATAATTTTCATTGCAGAAACTTTAGGGGCGCCAGTCATGCTTCCCATAGGAAAAGTGCTTCTTAACGTTTCTATAGGATGCGTAGTTGTATCAATTTCAGAAACTACAGTAGAAATCATTTGATGCACTTGTTTAAAAGAATAGACTTTACACAATTCTTCTACTTTTACAGTGGCTATTTTTGCAGTTTTAGATAAATCGTTTCTTACTAAATCTACAATCATTACATTTTCTGCGCGTTCCTTAATATCTCTAGATAAATCAGTTGCAATTTTGTCATCATCAATCGCACTAATTAATCTTTTTGCAGTTCCTTTTATAGGCTGAGAAATAATTTTTAACCCTTCTTTTTTGAGATACCTTTCTGGTGAAGCGCACAATGCATATTGGTGGTCCATTTTTAAAAAGGAAGCAAAAGGAGGTTCAGAAATGTCATTTAAATGTTTGTAAACTTCAACGGGGTTTATGCTTGCATTCTCTGCATAAAATTCCTGACAGAAGTTAGCTTCGTAAAGATCTCCTCTTTTAATATGGTCTAAAATTGTATGTACTTTTGAATAATATTCGTCTTTATGAATTCTAAGCTTAATTTTAATTTTCTCATTTGAATCTGGGGGTGTTGTGATAATTTTTGTTGCACAAATAGTATTAAAATCACTTTCTATTTCATCATCTACCATCTTTAAATAGTGGAATTCTATATTTTTTCCTTTGATAAAAATTAGTTTTTGAGGTTGAAAAAAATACAAATCAGCAAAATTTAAACCATCATAATTGTTTGAAGATAATCGCTCTACATCATTTTTAACATCATAAGAAATATACCCAAAAATATAATCTTTTGTGATGGTCTGATATTCCTTTAGCTTGTCAAAAGCATTGGTGTAATCTGTTTTAATTGAAGTAAATTCTTCAAGGGCTAACGCGCTATCAAAACTAGCGTATTGTTGCTGGTAATTATTAGAATCTAACCAAAGTGCAGTTTCAAATTGCTGAGACCAGGATAATAAATTTTGTTTAAAACCTTTAATATGCTCAATAGAAAAAGTACGGGTAGTTCTTTGCATCATTATTACAAAAATACAATTCTTATTGATTAGAAGTGCGATTTAAAATGTTTTTCCAAAGGTAAATTGAATCGGAATGGCAACATCAGAGTTTTGTGGAAAAATATTTCCGTTAGCGTAATGTATAATCCTAAATTCTGCATTGTAGGATCTTTTTTTTCGAAGAAAACAGCTAAATTTTATTTAATGTGTACTTTAAACCAACACCGTAAATTAAACTAGAAAAATAGGCATTTCAGTAAATAATTTTATCATTTATTGAGAAACCATTTCGAGTAATATTTGCAATACCTGGTTCATCAAATACAGAAACTTTTATATGTAATTGGATGTATTCTTTAGTGATAAAGACCAAACACTTCTTTCATGGCCAATGCCGTTTACATTATTATACTTAAACCACGATGCAGGTCATAGTGCGCCAAATTGTATCGCTAAATCAGGTAAAAATTTCTGTAAACAAAAAGCATCCAATAAATTGGATGCTTTTTGTTTTTATAAAATATTTTATGTGCTATGCGTTTAGTGGTTTTCCATCCCAAGCAGCTTTCGCAGCCTCTTTTACAGCTTCAGAATACGTTGGGTGCCCATGACAAATTCTTGCCAAGTCTTCCGCAGATGCTCTAAACTCCATTGCAACAGCAGCTTCCATAATTAAATCAGCAACACGTGCACCAACCATATGAACTCCTAAAATCTCATCTGTATTTTTGTCTGCTAAAACTTTTACAAAACCGTCAATATCTCCGCTTGCACGAGATCTACCCAGTGCTCTCATAGAAAACTTACCTGCTTTATACTCGATTTTTGCTTCTTTTAGTTCGTTTTCAGTTTTACCAACTGCCGCAGCTTCTGGCCACGTATACACAATTCCTGGAATTAAATTATAATTAATATGTGGTTTTTCACCTGCTAAAAATTCTGCAACAACAACACCTTCTTCTTCCGCTTTATGCGCTAGCATTGCTCCTTTAACTACATCACCAATTGCGTAAATTGAATTTATATTCGTTTGTAAATGATCATTCACGGCAACTTGTCCGCGCTCATTCACTTCAATACCAACTTTTTCTAGACCTAAACCTGCAGTGTACGCTTTTCTTCCTACGGCAACCAAACAATAATCACCAGAAAACTCAATTTCTCTGTCTTTTTTGTCAGTTGCTTTCACAGTAACAATATCTCCGTTTCTTTCTACAGAAGTTACTTTGTGACTTGTTGCAAATTTAATTCCTTGCTTTTTAAATACTTTTTGCAACTCTTTAGAAACATCCGTATCCATTCCTGGAACAATTTTATCCATGTATTCTACAACAGTTACCTTCGCGCCCAAACGGCTATATACAGAGCCTAATTCTAAACCAATTACACCTCCACCAATTACAATTAAGTGTTTTGGTACTTCAGGTAATTTTAAAGCTTCCGTAGAAGTCATTATTCTTTCTTTATCTAATTTAATAAAAGGTAAAGTTGCTGGTTTTGAACCGGTTGCAATAATAATGTTAGTTCCTTCTATAACTTCAGAAGAACCATCATTCTTAGCAATATTTACATGTGTTTTATCTACAAAAGAACCCAAACCTTCAAAAACATCAATATTGTTTTTGTCCATTAAGTACTTTATTCCTCCAGTTGTAGTTTCTACAACTTTTGCTTTTCTATCTAACATTTTTCCGAAATCAAAAGTTGGTTTCTCAACTGTAATTCCGTGTTCTTCAAAATGATGAACAGCATCATAAAAGTGATGGGAAGAATCTAATAAAGCTTTAGAGGGAATACAGCCCACATTTAAACAAGTACCTCCTAATGTTGCATATTTCTCAATAATTGCTACTTTTTTGCCCAACTGAGATGCTCTAACTGCAGCTATATACCCTCCGGGACCAGAACCAATTACAATAATATCATATTTCATAAGTACGTTTATTTTGTGTTTCTTATAACCTTTCGGTTTAAAATTTGCTAATAATTCACAAAAATACATATATTTTCATAAAATAAAGTAAGAATTTAGTAGTTTTACCGCACAAAATATTCTCAAAACATACAGATGAAAATTCTAAAAAAAATTATAATTTCAGTATCAATTGTTCTCGTAATTTCTCAATTTTTTAGTCCTGATAAAAATAATGGAGATATTGCAACAGTTGCAGCTTTTATAGCAGAAACAAATCCGCCAAAAGATGTTAAAAATATTTTAGAAACTACCTGTTTTGATTGTCATTCAGCTAAAACTAAATATCCCTGGTACAACTCAATTACACCAATTAATTATTGGTTAGATGAACATATTCGTGATGGTAAAAAGCATTTAAATTTTTCTAAATGGAACGCGTATTCCTTGAAAAAGAAAGCACATAAAATGGATGAACTTTACGAGGAAGTTGAAGAAGGAGAAATGCCTTTGAGTTCTTATACTTGGACGCACTCGGAAGCTAAATTATCGCCAGCTCAAATTACAGCGGTTGTTGCTTGGGGAAAGAAGGTGAAAACGGACTATGAACAACAAATTACAGCTAAATAATTGCAAATAAAATCGCTTTTAATTATTGGTGCCGTTTGGGTAGAACCCAATTCTTCTGCTGCAGGGAAGCGGATGTTGCAGTTAATAGCACAATTTTTAGAAAGGGATTATAAAATAACATTTACATCACCTGCCCAAAAAAATGAAAAAGCAATCGATTTAATTTCTTCAGGAATTATTGAGGTTGCCATTGAGTTGAACAATGCTTCTTTTGATGTATTTGTAAAAGAATTAAATCCAACTATTGTGCTATTCGATCGTTTTATGATGGAAGAACAGTTTGGTTGGCGCGTTGCAGAAAATTGTCCAGATGCTATTAGAATATTAGATACAGAGGATTTGCACTTCTTACGTAAAACACGACAGCAACAATTAAAAAAAGGAGAAGTATTTACAAACGACGCTTTGTTACAATCGGATGATACCAAAAGAGAAATTGCTTCGATTTTAAGATGTGATGTGTCTTTAATTATCTCCACGTATGAGATGGATTTATTAAAATCAGTTTTTAAGATTGATGAAAAAATTCTTTATTATTTGCCATTTTTATTAGATAACATTGATGAAAATCAAATTAAAAAATGGTTATCTTTTGAAGATAGAGAACACTTCGTTTTTATTGGAAATTTCTTTCATAAGCCAAATATTGATGCCGTTTTAACCTTGAAAAATAAAATTTGGAGTGTGATTAGAAAGCAGCTTCCAAAAGCAGAAATTCATATTTATGGTGCATACGTAAATCAGCAAATTCAAGAATTACATAATAAGAAAGAAGGCTTTATTGTAATGGGTTTTGCAGAAGATGCAGGTGAAGTTGTAGAAAATGCGAAAGTAGTTTTCGCTCCTTTAAATTATGGCGCAGGAATTAAAGGAAAATTAACAGAAGCAATGCTTTGTGGAACGCCAAGTGTAACTTCTACTATTGGAGTAGAAGGAATGGCTGGCGATTTTCCTTGGAATGGTTTTGTAGCAGACGATTTCTCTAATTTTGCATTGAAAGCAGTTGAATTATATACAAATAAACCTGTTTGGGAACAAGCACAATTAAACGGTATAGATATTATCAACTCCATTTATAGTAAAGAAAAAAATGCACCATTATTTTTTAGTAAAATTGAAGATATTCAAACCAATTTAGAAAAACATAGAACTACTAATTTCTTAGGGAGTTTATTGCAGCATCAGACATTGCAGGCTACTAAGTATATGAGCAAATGGATTGAGGAGAAAAATAAGTAGGCAATCTAAAGTCTTCGTTTTTAGCATTAGCCTAACTGAAAACGAAGACCTAAAACTAAAAATTAAATCAACCCCGCTCTTTTTAAAAGTGCATCTGGTTTCGGTTCTTTACCTCTAAAGCGTTTGTACAGTTCCATAGGTTTTTCTGTTCCTCCTTTAGAAAGTACATTTTCTTTGAATTTTGTTGCCACTTCTTTGTTAAAAACTCCTTCTTCTAGAAAGTATTCGAAAGCATCTGCATCTAAAACTTCGGCCCATTTGTATGAGTAATATCCAGCAGAATACCCTCCTTGAAAAATGTGAGAAAAAGCAGTACTCATAACATTTTCTGCAACATCAGGATATAATTTTGTGTCTGCAAAAGCGCCGTTTTCAAAATCTTTAACAGAGGAAATTTCTGTTGGATCTTGACCGTGCCATTGCATGTCTAATAAGCCAAAGCTCAGTTGACGTAATGTTTGCATTCCTTCATGAAAACTTGCAGATTCTTTAATTTTCTCTACATAATTCATTGGAATAACTTCTCCAGTTTCATAATGCTTTGCAAACAATTCTAAGGCTTCTTTTTCAAAACACCAGTTTTCTAAAACCTGACTTGGTAATTCCACAAAATCCCAAGACACAGAAGTTCCTGATAAGCTGTTATAAGTTGTGTTTGCTAGCATTCCATGTAATGCATGTCCGAATTCATGAAACAACGTGGTAACCTCATTAAAAGTTAATAAAGAAGGTTTTGTTTCTGTAGGCTTTGTGAAATTACAAACGATAGAAACATGAGGTCTTTCGTTTATATTATTCTTAATTTGTTGCGATTTATAAGAGGTCATCCATGCACCATTTCTTTTCCCTTTTCTAGGATGAAAATCTGCATAAAAAACAGCAACAAAGTTTCCTTTTGTATCCGTTACATTGAATGTTTTAACATCTTCGTGGTATTTGTCGATGTTCGAAACTTCTTCAAATTGTAAATCAAATAATCTATTCGCAATCTCAAAAACACCACCAATTACATTCTCTAATTTAAAATATGGTTTTAAAATCTCTTGATCTAAATCAAATAATTCTTTCTTTAATTTTTCTGAATAATAGGCGCCATCCCATTTTTGAAGTTGGTCTATGCCGTCTAATTTTTTAGCATATGCTTCTAAGTTATTAAATTCTTTAATGGCAGCGGGTTTTGCTTTTTCTAAGAGATTGTTCGAAAAAGCTATTACATTCTTAGGCGTTTCTGCCATTCTTTCTTCTAAAACGAAATGCGCATGTGTTTTGTAACTTAATAAGTTTGCTCTTTGATGTCTTAGGTTTACAATTTCTAATACAACCCCTTCATTATTAAATGAATTGTCTTGAAACCCTTTTTTGCCAGCAGCAATTGCCATTTTTTTACGCAATTCTCTATTATCGATGTACGTTAAAAACGGAATATAACTTGGGTAATCTAAGGTGAAAACCCAACCTTCTTTGTCTTTAGATTTTGCAGCCTCTTTTTCACTTTCTGGTAAACCCGCTAAATCATTTTCATTGGTTATATGTAGTTCGAAAGCATTGGTTTCTGCCAATACATTTTCGCCAAATTTTAAAGAAAGGGTAGAAAGTTTTGCATCAATTTCTCTAAGTTTACTTTTATCCTCTTCATTTAAATTAGCACCATTTCTTGCAAAGCTTTTGTATTGCTTGTCTAGAAGCATTGTTTGTTCGGGTGATAAATCTAAAGTTTCTTTCACATTAAAAACAGCTTTAACTCGTGCAAATAAGGCAGTGTTTAAAGTAATGTCATTTCCAAATTCACTTAACCAAGGAGAAACTTCTTGTGCGATTTTTTGAATTTCATCATTCGTTTCTGCAGAATTTAAATTAAAGAATATACTTGTAATTCTATTTAGTTTTTCACCTGAAAAATCTAAAGCAACCGTTGTATTTTCAAAAGTTGGTTCATTAGAATTATCTGTAATTGCATCAATTTCTAACTTTGCAATTTCAATCCCTTTTTGAATAGCAGGTTTGTAATTGTCATTAGAAATTTTAGAAAAAGGAGCCGTATTAAAATCTTGTAAAAGTGGATTCATGTATTCATTTAAATTTAAAGACCCTTTAGATTTTTAAAACCTAAAGGGTCCTTTCAATAGTGTTGTTTACTTATTTTCTTATGCGTTCAGAAGCTTGTTCAACTTTTAGTTTTAAGGCCTCTTTGTAAGCAATTATTTTATTTAAAACAATTTCATCTGAAGCACCAATAATTTGAGCTGCTAGAATACCTGCATTTTTTGCACCATCTAAAGCAACGGTTGCAACGGGTACGCCACCTGGCATTTGGAGGATAGACAAAACAGAATCCCATCCGTCTATAGAATTTCTACTTTTTATAGGAACACCAATTATTGGCAACGGGCTCATAGATGCTACCATTCCTGGAAGATGAGCTGCACCGCCAGCACCAGCAATAATTACTTTAACACCTCTTTTGTGTGCGTTTTTAGAATAATCAAAAAGTTTTTCTGGAGTTCTGTGAGCAGAAACAATATCTACTTCAATCTGAATATCAAAACTCTGTAAAATAGCTATTGCTTCTTCCATTATTGGAAGATCAGAATCGCTTCCCATTATTATTCCTACCATAATTATTTGCTTATTACTCTAATTGTTTCTTTTACTTTTTGTGCTACTTTTCTTGCAATAGCGATGTCAGAATTTACGATGGTAACATGTCCCATTTTTCTAAATGGACGCGTTTCTTTTTTTCCGTAAATATGCGGCGTTACGCCATCAATTTTTAATATTTCTTCTATGTTTTGATAAACTACCTCTCCAGAAAAACCTTCTTCACCAACTAAATTTACCATAATTCCGGCAACGGTACTTGCGGTGTTTCCTAAAGGTAGATTTAAAACGCTGCGTAAATGTTGCTCAAATTGATTGGTGTAACTTGCTTCTATAGAGTAATGACCAGAATTATGAGGTCTAGGCGCAACTTCGTTTACTAAGATTTTATCATCCTCAGTTTGAAACATTTCTACTGCCAATAAACCCACAAAATCTAAATCACGCACCACTTTTAAGGCAATTTCTCTTGCTTTTTCTGCAACTTCTGTTTTTATTCTTGCAGGACAAATTACATATTCTACCTGGTTTGCTTCTGGGTGAAACTCCATCTCAACAACCGGATATGTTTTTACTTCACCTGCAGCATTTCTTGCTACAATTACTGCTAATTCATTTTTAAAAGGAATTAGTTTTTCGGTAATACATTCTACATTGGGCAAAGACTCTAAATCTTTAATGTTTCTAACAATTTTTACACCATTGCCATCATACCCAAAGCGTGCGGCTTTCCAAACAAACGGAAAATGTATAATACTATTTTCAAAAGAATGGATTAACTCTTCTAGATATGCATAATGAGAAAATTCTGCTGTCGGAATTTGATGATCTATATAGAAATTTTTCTGCCTTGCTTTACTTTGAATAATTCTTAAATCTTTAGGCTTCGGATAAATAGTCAGTCCTTCTTGCTCTAATTTATCTAAAGCATCTAAATTTATATTTTCTATTTCTATCGTAAGTACATCAACGGTTTTACCAAAGTTGTAAACGGCATCAAAATCTAATAAATTTCCTACTACAAAAGTATTGCAGATTTCTGCACAAGGTGCTTTTTTATTACTTTCTAAAATAGAAGTATGAATATCAAATTTTTGTGTTTCTGCTAGCAGCATTCTTCCTAATTGACCACCGCCAAGAATACCTAATTTAAAACCTGAAGAGTAATAGTTTTTCAATGTAATAATTGTTGTGTTTCAGCAAAAATACACAACTCAATTCACTTTCACTAAAAATTACTGATTCTAATTGCAGAACCGTTTTTTGAAACTTTATATTCTCTTGCAGGACATTCATACCCCTCTGTTTGCGGAGCACCACCAAAGTGAACACTGTATTCACTTTCATCACAACTGCATTTTAATACGGTCCCTCTTTCAAAGGTCATTGGCTCAGTACAATTGTTTTGTGGGCATAATTTATCAAAAGCAACAAATTGACTACCATTTATATTAAAGAGTAAAATGCCTTTAGAACCTCCAATAAGATTCACAAAACCACAAGGAGTTTGTGCATTAATTAATTGGGGGTTATTTAAATCTGTATTTAAACTTACAGGAAATTCTAACAAACAATTAGCAGGTAAATTATTTTCTCCACAACCTAATACACACAACAAACACAGTGAAGAAAGCACTTTTTTAATCATAAAATTATCTTTGTTTTTTGAATAACGATTGCAAGTTACAAATATTTCGTACATTTGTACTACAATCTCATTCCTGCAAAGGCAATGGGATTTTTAAATTGAGACAACATGAGTGAAATATCATATTATTCAGCAGAAGGATTAAAGAAATTAAAGGAAGAATTAATTCAATTAGAGCAGGTAGAGAGACCAAGAGTGACTGTAGAGATTGCAGACGCTAGAGATAAGGGAGATTTAAGTGAAAATGCAGAGTATCATGCAGCAAAAGAAGAACAATCTCATTTAGAATTTAAGATTGCGAAGCTAAAGAATGTAATTTCTAGTGCACGTATTTTAGATGAAAGTCAGTTAGATACTTCTAAAGTGCTCATACATTCGAATGTAGTAATTAAGAATACTGCAAACGGAATGGAGTTTAAATACCGTTTAGTGGCAGATTCTGAAACCGATGTTAGAAATGGTAAATTGTCTGTAAACTCTCCAATAGGAAAAGGGTTATTAGGCGCTAAAGTTGGAGACATTTCAGAAATAGAAGTGCCTAGTGGTGTTATGAAGTTTGAAATTATTTCTATTTCTAGATCATAAATTAATTTCTGTTAGTTCAGGAGTCTATTATAAATTCGGGTTTTGACATTGTCAAAGCCCGAATTCTTTTTTATATTTACAAGCAACAAAAAAGCATAAAAATGAGCGTCTTTACAAAAATAATTACAGGAGAAATACCAAGTTATAAAGTAGCAGAAAATGATGACTTTGTAGCTTTTTTAGATATCAATCCAAACGCTAAAGGGCATACTTTGGTAGTTCCTAAAAAGGAAGAAAATAAGATTTTTAACTTGTCTAGAGTTGACTATCAAAAATTAATGGACTTTTCTTATACGGTTGCTAAGGCGCTTGAAAAGGCAGTTCCTTGCAAGAGAGTAGGAATGAGTGTAATTGGTTTAGAAGTACCTCATGTGCACGTGCATTTGGTTCCTTTAAATGAAATGGCAGACATTCAGTTTTCGCAAAAAGTAAAGTTGACTGATTTTGAATTTAAAGCTTTAGCTAAGAGTATTGCCGTTAAATTTTAGACTATTTTCATTACAGCGATTGCGAGACGGTTTAAACCTTGTTTAATGAAATTTCAAAAATAGTACCTTTGTCTATTTCCGATTTTTGAACAAATATTTGACCTTGATGATAATCTTCAACAATTCGTCTAGATAAAGATAAACCTAAACCCCAGCCTCTTTTTTTTGTAGTAAAACCTGGTTTAAAAATTTGTTTAAATAGTTTTTTAGGCATTCCTTTTCCAGTGTCTGAAACCGTTATTTTTACTTTTTTTAAGGTGTTTTCTATTTTCAATTCTAAAACACCTTCTTTTTGCATAGCATCAATCGCATTTTTTATAAGGTTTTCTATTACCCAGCCAAATAACTCTAGGTTTAAGTTTGTAATAATTTCGGTATCTGAAGCGTTAAAATAAAATACAATTTGTTTAGAACTTCGAGATTCTAAATAATCGTATGCCTGTTTTGTAACGGTAACAATGTTTTCTTTTTTAAGTTTTGGTGTAGAACCAATTTTAGAAAAACGATTCGCAATTGTATTTAGCCTCACAACATCTTTTTCTATTTCTTTGATATAGGTGTCGTCTGTTTTTTCCATTTTTAAAATGGCAATCCAACCTAAAAGAGAAGACAGTGGTGTGCCTATTTGATGGGCTGTTTCCTTAGCCATACCTGTCCATAATTTATTAGTTTCTGCTATTTTATTAGAACTATAGAATAAATAAATTACAGCAAGAAATAAGAACAGAATTAAGATTAAGGCAAGTGGATAATAGGTTAGCTTATTTAGTAAATCTGAATCTTTATAATAAATATAATCAGTTTGCCCTAAATAATTTATAGTAATAGGTTTGTTTTGTTTTTTCATTATCTCTAGTTGCTCTTTCAAGTAATTTGGATCTAATGATTTAATGGAATCTAAATTTTTAAAACCTTTAATTTTTCCAGTAGAACTAACTAAAATTAAAGGAGTATTTTTATTTTTTTGAATTATTTTTAAAGGTAATAAAGAAGTTTCTTTGTTTAAATCTTCTAAATTTAATGTATTTAATTCTTGAGTAGCATCTCCATAACTTTCCATCTTAACACGTTCTTCCGTTTTAAATTTTTGAAAAAAGATGTACGTATTCCACAAAATTAGAGAAACAATAATTAAGGAAATTAAAACAGCAATTCTCTTAAATATTAATGTGTTAGTTGGAAATTTCATAAAAACAAATATAATGGTTTCTATAGATAACTCATTTGCTAATTTGATAGTATCTTTACAAAAGAAAATAAATCTAAAATGACGCTTTGAGTGTGATTGATAGATACATTAGGTATCAATTGCGCTCAAACGGGCATAAAAACAGTCAAGTAAGATGTTAAGTATAGATCCAAAAGAAATTTCTACAGGTAAATTACATGGTTATTTGTTAGGTGCAGTTGCACCACGTCCTATTGCATTTGCAAGTACAATTGATGCAGATGGGAATCCGAATTTATCTCCTTTTAGTTTTTTTAATGTATTTGGTTCTAATCCGCCAATAATGATATTCTCTCCAGCAAGAAGAGTAAGAGATAATACCACAAAACATACGCTAGAAAATGTTTTGGCAACTAAAGAAGTGGTTATAAATATTGTAAATTATGACATTGTACAACAAATGTCTTTGAGTTCTACAGAATACCCAGAGGGTGTAAATGAGTTTGAGAAAGCAGGATTTACAATGTTGGCATCAGATAAGATAAAGCCTTTTAGAGTTGCAGAGTCTCCGGTACAATTTGAATGTAAAGTAAAGGATGTTATTTTTACAGGTAATGAAGGAGGAGCTGGAAATTTAATTATTTGTGAAGTGGTTAAAATTCATATTTCTGAGGCTGTTTTAGACGAGAACGGTGCCATAGATCAACATAAAATAGATTTAGTAGCAAGGGCAGGGGGAAGTTATTATTCTAGAGCTAGAGATGGGTTTTTTGAAATTCCGAAACCAATTTCTACTATTGGAATTGGAGTAGATGCAATTGCATCTGAAATTAAGAATAGTATCATTTTAACAGGAAACAATTTAGGCATGTTGGGTAATGTAGCACAACTTCCAAATGAAGAAAGTGTTAATAACTTTACAAAAGAACATCCGCAGTTTATTGGGTTAGAAACCACAAAAAAACATACATTTGCGCAAGAGTTTTTAAAAAAGAATGATGTAGAAAGTGCTTGGAAAGTGCTTTTAATTAAATAGTTAAGAATATATTATGGAAGTTATTGGTAAAGTAAAATTAATTGGAGACGTGCAAACTTTTGGTGCTAACGGGTTTCAAAAAAGAGAATTAGTAGTTACAACAGATGATCAATATCCACAAATGATCATGATTGAATTTGTGCAAGATAAATGTGATTTGTTAAATAGCTATAAAGTTGGTCAAGATGTAAAAGTATCTATCAACTTAAGAGGTAGAGAATGGATTAACCCACAAGGTGAAGCAAAATATTTTAATTCAGTTCAAGGTTGGAGAGTAGAGAATGTTTCTCAAACAGATGCTCAAAACCCAAATTTACCTCCAGTAGAGCAATTTCAGCCAGCGGCTAATGTATCTAATGAAGAGCCAGATGACTTACCTTTCTAAACAGAAATAAGAGTTTTAGAATCAAGATAAAAAAAGAGAAAATTCATTTTATGAATTTTCTCTTTTTTTATTTATAAAATTTTGATTTTTCTTCTTGCATTTAAAAGTGAAGCAATCTAAAAGCTCAAGAAATAACTTACTTCTTTTCTCCTTTCTTAGGCATTGGTCCTCGCAAATGAATTACCAAACCGTTTAGGAAATTACGTAATATTTGATCTCCACATTCTACATATTTATCGTGGTCTTCATTTCTAAACAACGCACCTAATTCACCTTTCGAAACTTTAAAATCCACCAAAGCGCAGATTTCTACAATATCTGTATCTCGTAATTTGTGTGCAACACGTAATTTTTTAAAAATATCATTATTTGTTAATCCCATAATACAAATGTAGGTTTTTTTAATCTACTACTTGAAAAATTGCCCAAGCATACGTTGCAAATCTTGCAAAGCGAAACAATCCGAAAAGGACCACGTTTCTAAAAGAATATTTAATCATTCCAGCGGCTAAACAAGCGATAGAAAAAGGAAGCGGTAAGAGTGCACCAACTAAAATTAAAAAACCACCCCATTTTTTAGTGTTCTTTAAATTTTCCACCATTTTTACTTCTAAATATTCTTTAACTGCTTTTATTTTTAAAGAAGTTTTTCCAATAAAATAAGATAATAAACCTCCTAAATAAGACAATGTTGCTAAAAGAGAGATGTTTAATATCGGACTTTCTGTTTTTCCTGACCAGGCGATAAAAATTTCTGGCGGAACCAAACCTAATAAAGTTTCAGAAACAAAAAAGGTAGTTAAAATACCAATTCTAGAAAATCTTTCTGTTATTATTTCCAGGCCTTCATTAATGTTATATACATATTTATTAAATAGAAAGACGCCAATAATTGCAAGAACTATCGGTAAGAAGGCTTTTTTTAAGCTTTCCCAAACAAACAAGTAAAAGCCCGTTCTGCCATAATAATTATGTAGTCTTTTGCCTATAAATGCAGTTCTTTTTTTTCTAATTTTTTTTTTCTTTTCCAAGCGGCAAATTTTTTAATGAAAGTACAAAAATAAGCACAAAATCTAAATAAATTAGAATAGAATTATAGAATCATTGTTTTTATTAGAAAAAAGTAGATTCTCTAAATATTAGTACTAGTTTTACCATATGATTTGGCTTACAGATACCATAGAGTTTCCTCGATATGATTGCACCTCTGAAGAGGGTGTTATTGCTTTGGGAGGAGATTTATCTGCAGAAAGATTAACGCATGCGAACAAAAACGGAATCTTTCCTTGGTTTTCTGATAATGACCCCATTGTTTGGTACTGCCCTTTTGAGAGAATGGTCTTATTTCCCGCAGAAATAAAAATTTCTAAATCGATGCAAAAAATTATCAATAAGAATGAATTTACAATTACAGAAAATACAGCTTTTGAAGCAGTAATTTATAATTGTAAAAATATTGACAGAAATGATGGTTTTGGAACTTGGATTACCAATGATATGGAGCAAGCTTATATTAATTTGCATAAAAAAGGCATTGCAAAATCGATAGAAGTTTGGTTTAAAGATGAATTAGTTGGTGGTTTATACGGTGTAGAGATTAATCATATTTTCTGCGGAGAAAGTATGTTCAGTAAAGTTTCTAATGCTTCGAAATTGGCATTTATGCACCTTGCTAAAAATAAAAATTACAAATTAATAGATTGTCAAATTCACAATGAGCATCTAGCAAGTCTGGGGGCTAGAGAGATTGATAGAAGTTTGTTTTTGAATATTCTGAAAGGATAACTTTATGTACGAAATAGAAATTAATCAACTATTTCTCCACGATGGGGTTTTAAAGCATCTCTGTATGTTTTCATAGTACTTTCATCAACAATAATGAAAGCCGAAGATAACATTGGGTTTTTTTCTAAAACATTAATTTCATGAAAATATAATTTTTCTAAAGTTGCAAATTCTTTTAAGTGAATGGTATGATGTTTAGCTGTTTCTTTAGCGTCTTCACCTCTAAAATCCCATAATAATCTTATTTTTCTATCCATAGTTTAGTTGTTTATAAAAATAAATAAGTTACCAGATTTAAAACTGATTTCTACCTCATTTTCAATTGCCATATTTCTAGTTCCTATTCGTTTTCCAAAAGCTAAATCTTCATTATTTAAGGAGTATTGCAAACCTTTTGTAGTAATTTCTTTGGCTTTAGGAAACGGAACTAAAGAAATGGTTTTGTGCTTACAGTTGGGTATTGTAATTTTTTTATCTGCTAAAAAATAGCTTCCATGATTGTCAAAAAAAGTAATTTTTAATTTCTCTTTCCATTCAATTGCCGTGTTTAGGTTTCCTAAAAAATGATCTTGCTCTTTTCCGCTAGCTCCAAACACATCTACAGTGGTATGTCCTTTATCAAAAATAATTTGAAGCATTTTATCGAAATCTGTAAAATTTTGATCGGGTGTTTCTATCGCTTCAATTTCTTTTGGAAGCGTTTCTAGAGAATCGAAATCGCCAGAAATAAAGTGAGGGGTTATATTATTTTCTAGTAAATATTGATACGCACCATCTGTTGCGCAAATAATTCTATAGTCAGAAAAGACAGGTAATTTTTTAGGTTGTTCCCCATTTAGTAACAAAAAAACTTTCTTAGTTTTCATAAACACAAAAATACCTATTTCAAATGAATGAAATAGGTAAATGAATAGAATGAATTTTAAAAGTGAATATTTTTTAGCTGCAATAGATTGGGGTGCATAAATAATACGCCACCAAAGTATAAAAAATCGATAAAGAATAAATTAAAAATTATATATGTGGATTTTACAAAGAAAATGTACTTAAAAAGTTGACGGAAATTTCATAGAAATAGTTTTATCTTTGATGCAAAATTTAGACTTTGAATACAGCACAATTTAACACAGAAATACGTTCAGAAAAAATTGAAAAAGCTAGCTTTACTTGGCAAACACCCAGTAATATTGCGCTGGTAAAATATTGGGGGAAAAGCAACCCTCAAATACCTAAAAACGCTTCTATTAGTTTCACTTTAAAGAATTGTCATACCTTTACTACCATCGATTTTTCTAAAAAAGAAACAACAGCAGAAGCAGTATTTGAATTGTTTTTTGAAGGAAAAGAAAAGGAAGAATTTAAGCCTAAAATTGCAGAATTTTTTAAAAGAGTGCAAGAATATTGTCCGTATATTCTTGAATATAAAATGAGCATCAATTCAGAGAATTCTTTTCCCCATTCTAGTGGGATAGCCTCATCAGCAAGTGGTTTAAGTGCGATTGCAATGTGTTTGATGAGTTTAGAGAAAGCATTAAATCCAAATTTAACACAAGAGGCTCTTAATAAAAAAGCTTCATTTTTAGCCCGTTTAGGTTCGGGTAGTGCAAGTAGAAGCATAGAGGGTCCTTTAGTTGTTTGGGGAAAGCATCCAGAAATAGTAGGTAGTTCAGATTTATTTGGAGTTCAGTTTCCTTATAAAGTGCATGCTAATTTCGAAAACTACCAAGATGCAATTTTGTTAGTAGATAAAGGTGAAAAACAAGTTTCTAGTACCGTTGGGCATAACTTAATGCATGAACACCCATATGCTGAAAATAGATTTACACAAGCAAACGAGAATTTAGGGAAGATTTCTAAAATCCTTCAAGAAGGAAATATGAAAGATTTTATAAATTTAGTAGAAAGTGAGGCGTTAACTTTACATGCAATGATGCTTACAAGCAATCCGTATTTTATTCTAATGAAGCCCAATACACTTCAGATTATTCATAAAATATGGGAATATAGACGAGCTAAAAATAGTAATATTTGTTTCACTTTAGATGCAGGGGCTAACGTGCACGTGTTGTATCCTGAAAATGAAAAAGAAGCTATTAATCAATTTATTGAAAGCGAGTTAGCAAATTACTGTCAGAAAAAACAGTATATTTATGATTCAGTTGGTTTAGGAGCAAAAAAGCTATAATCTGAATATTCTTTTAACTTATAAATTCGTATTTTTGTAGCGAGAAAAAGTAAACTATGAAAGGACCATTATTTTATGCCAAAATCTTATTGTTTGGAGAATACGGAATTATAAAAGATTCTAAAGGCCTTGCAATTCCATACAATGCTTACAGAGGTGCTTTAAAAACTTCAGAAAGTCTTTTAGGAAAATCATTAGAATCCAATCAAAATTTAGGCCGGTTTTATAAATATTTAGCCGCATTACAAACTGATTTAGTTTCCTTTAACTTGGTGTCTTTTAAAAAAGATGTAGAAAATGGAATGTATTTTGACTCTTCTATACCACAAGGATATGGCGTTGGAAGTTCTGGTGCTTTAGTAGCTTCTATCTATGATAAATATGCGGCAAATAAAACAACTGTTTTAGAGAATTTAACAAGAGATAAGTTGTTAAATTTAAAAGCAGTTTTCGCTTTAATGGAGTCCTTTTTTCATGGTAAAAGTTCTGGTTTAGATCCTTTAAATAGTTATTTAAGCTTGCCAATTTTAATTAATTCTAAAGATCATGTAGAACCTGCAGGGATACCTTCGCAAAAAGAAGGTAAAGGAGCAGTATTCTTATTAGATTCTGAACAAGTTGGTGAAACAGAACCGATGGTAAATATCTTTATGAATAAGATGAAAAATGAAGGCTTTAGAAAAATGATTAGTGAAGAGTTTTCTACGACAACAGACGCCTGTATTGAAGATTTTTTACAAGGAGATGTAAAATCTTTATTTGGTAATGTAAAATCTTTATCTAAAATAGTTTTAACTAATTTTAAACCAATGATTCCAGATGCTTTTCATAAAGTTTGGGAAAAAGGAATTTCTACAAATGACTACTATTTAAAATTATGTGGTTCTGGTGGAGGTGGTTATATTCTTGGTTTTACCGAAGATTTTTCAAAAGCTCAAAAAAGTTTAAAAGACTATAAACTAGAATTGGTTTACAGGTTTTAATAAAACGCTTTATGATTCCTCAAAAAGCAAAACACATAACACTCAAGTTTTTTAGTCTCTTCTCTGCAGTTAGAGCATACAATATTTTAGTTTTGGTATGCGCCCAATATTTAGCAGCTATTTTTATTTTTTCGCCAACAAAATCTTTAAAAGATGTTATTTTTGATATTCATCTTCTTTTTTTAGTATTAGCCTCTGTTTTTGTAATCGCTGGCGGGTATATTATAAATAATTTTTATGATGACAAGTTAGATAAAATTAATAGACCTTTAAAAGCTGGTCTAGATAATTACGTGAAACAAGCAACGAAGCTAAGACTTTATTTTTTCTTAAATTTTACTGGATTTTGTTTCGGGATTTTAATTTCCCCTAGAGCAGCATTGTTTTTTGCAGTGTACATTTTTGCTATTTGGTTTTACTCTCACAAACTTAAAAAATATCCATTTATTGGAGTAATTTCAGCAACTGTATTAACTATTTTACCTTTTTTCGCGGTTTTTGTGTATTATGAAAATTTTTCTGAAATTATATTCTTCTATGCAGTATACTTATTTTTAGTAATTATGGTGCGTGAATTAATTAAAGATTTACAAAATATGAGAGGTGCAATTGCAAGTGATTACAGCACTTTATCTTTGGTTTACGGAGAGCGTAAGACAAAACAGCTTGCAATTTTAGCATTAGTTTTTACAGGCATACCCATCTCTATTTTATTCAGTTACCCTGCATTAAGTTACATGCGCTATTACTTCTATTTTGCAATAATAGTATTAGTTTTTATTGGTTTTTATCTTTGGAAGTCTAAGACTGTAAAGCACTATAGAACACTTCATAATATTTTGAAACTATTACTGTTTGTTGGTGTTTTATGTTTAACATTTATAGATACTTCACTATTGTTAGATAAAGTAATTGATATATTGAACTAAAATTCAAGAATATAACTACCTTTGCAAAAATTTTTAAAATGAATTCAAATAGAAACTCGTCGAGAGGACGACAAGAAGGTAAGAAAAGTACTCCTCTTAGTAGAAAAAGTACTTCATCTAGTAAGAAAAGTACTCCACTAAGTAGAAATACGCCTAAAAAGACGTTTACCAAAATCAAAGAAGCTCCAAAATCTGATGAATCATCAGGAATTCGCTTAAATAAATACATTGCCAATTCAGGTGTTTGTTCTAGACGTGAGGCAGATACTTATATAGAGCACGGTAGTGTAGAGGTAAATGGTAATTTAGTAACCGAGATGGGTTACAAGGTACAACCAGATGATATTGTTCGTTTTGACGGAACAAGCATTACACCAGAACAGAAAAAATATATCTTATTAAACAAGCCTAAGAATTACATTACTACCATGGACGATGATCGTGGTAGAAAAACGGTAATGGATTTGGTCTCAAATGCTTCAAAGGAAAGAATTTATCCTGTTGGGCGTTTAGATAGAAATACTACGGGTTTATTGTTATTTACGAATGACGGAGAATTAGCAAAAAAGTTAACACATCCAAAACACGATGTACGTAAATTATACCATGCATCTTTAGATAAGAAGCTTGAGTTAAAAGATTTAGAAAAATTACGTGGTGAAGTAATTATAGAAGGTAAAAAGGTTTTTATTGATGCGGTTTCTTATGTAGACGGTCAACCAAAATCTGAAGTAGGAATTGAAATTCATTCTGGTAGAAACAGAATTGTACGTAAGATTTTTGAACACCTTGGTTATAAGGTAAGTAAATTAGATAGAGTGATTTTTGCTGAATTAACAAAGAAAAACTTACCGAGAGGAAGGTGGAGAGAGTTAACAAATCAAGAATTAAGTAATCTTCAAATGTTGAAATAATTTCTTCAGCTTAGAAATATATATAAACCTTTTAGAAGTTAAATTCTAAAAGGTTTTTTTTATGTATTTTGAACTATATAATCTATTAATTTTGCAGCTAAACTTGCGGTGTGTTCGTCTGTATCAAAATCTGGATTAAGTTCTGCAATATCGCAAGAAATCACTTTTTTACTTTCGAATAAAAAAGCAAGAACTTTATATGCAAAGTGTGGCGCAAACCCTAAGGAAGATGGCGCGCTAACTCCCGGAGCATAGGCAGATGAAAATCCGTCTAAATCTATTGTAATATATAAGTAATCTACATTTTTAATAAAAGCATTCAATTTTCTTTTGAGATTTTCATTAAACGTTTCACACTCAAAATTAGAAACATAAGAAACCTTGTGTTTTTCTGCAATTTCAAATAATTCTTTGGTATTTGATTGTTGCTGAATTCCGATTGCAAAATAGGAAACAGTATCATTTTCGCTTAAAATTTGGTTGAATGGAGTACCCGAACTTGGTGCTGTCTCTACAGTTCTTAAATCGAAATGTGCATCAAAATTTATGATACCTATTTTGTTCTTAGAAATTTTTTTGATGGCATCTTTAATTCCGTTAAAATTGGCGAAGGCAATATCATGACCGCCACCAATTGCAATAGGTAGCACATTATGTTTAATTAACTTACTAATGGTCTTAGAAAGCGCTTTTTGGCAATCTTCTAAATAAGTATCCAAACAAATGACATCACCAAAATCTATAATTTTTTTACCAGTATGATGAATCGGAAGTTTCCCTAATTTATTACGAATACTTTTAGGTCCTTTTCTAGCGCCAATTCTACCTTGATTTCTCCTTACACCTTCATCACAAACGTAACCAACCAAACCAATGTTAATGTTTTTTTTGCTGTTTACATCTTCAATATGGGCTGCTTCTATTTCTTCGTGCCAATATTGATTATTTAACTCAGATTTTCTACCTGAATACGCTTCTATTCTTCCAGCTTCATAACCGACTTTTAAATCTTTAAAAAAACTCATAATTATGATTTTTTAATTTCTAATCCTTTTAAAAACACTTTGTCGATGCAATGGTTTCCAAAAGAATACGGAATGAAGTTGTATGAATTTATTTTTTGAGTTAAAATTAAATTTGCTAATTTCCCTTTCGTAATCGTTCCTACTTTATCTTGTAGGTTCATTGCATACGCACCGTTAATAGTAGCTGCATTAATAGCTTCCTCCGGTGTCATTTTCATTTTTATGCAGGCAGTAGCAACTACAAAATTCATGTTTCCCGAGGGGGTAGATCCTGGGTTGTAATCTGTTGCTAGGGCCATTGGTAAACCTTCGTCAATCATTCTTCTTGCAGGCGTATACGGAATGCTTAAAAAATAAGAGCAACTAGGCAAAGCAACCGGCATTGTTTTTGTGCCTTTTAAAGCGTTAATATCTTCCGTTCTCATTTCTTCTAAATGATCTACAGATAACACATCATTTTTTATTCCTGCTTGTATTCCGCCAATGGCAGTAAACTGGTTTACATGAATTTTACCTACTAAATTATACTTTTTTCCAGCGGCTAAAATTTGCTGTGTATCTGCAACTGAAAAGTAACCAGTTTCGCAAAAAATATCTATAAAGTCTGCTAGATTTTCTTTCTGAATTACAGGGAGTATATCGTCAATTAACATTTGTAAATACCCGCTTTTATTATCTTTATAGTTTTCAGGAACAGCATGCGCACCTAGAAAAGTAGCCTTTATTTCTATTGGGTAATCTGTATTTAATTTCTTGACAACCCTAAGCATCTTAAGCTCTGCCTCTTTTGTTAAACCATAACCAGATTTAATCTCTACAGCACCCGTGCCTAATTGTATAATATTTTCTAATCTAATTTTACTTTGATTAAATAAGTCTTCTTCGGAAGTTTCTTGCAAACGTTTTGCAGAGTTTAAAATCCCACCGCCATTATCAGCAATTTCTTTGTAGGAAAGTCCGTTTATTCGATCTACAAATTCATCTTCTCTATTTCCTGCATAGACTATATGTGTATGAGAATCGCACCAGGAAGGTAGTATCATTTTACCTGTTGCATCAATTGTTTTTATTTCAATATCTGGACAATCTTCCATGAATCCAAAATCAGAAATTAAGCCATTCTCAACTAATAAAAAAGCATTTTTAAGTGTTGGTAAAACGTTCATCTCTTTTCCTGAAAGAAAATCAATTGCTGTTTCTCGAACCTGAATTAATTCTTTGATATTTTTAAAAAGTACGTTCATTAAAACAAGTCTTTTAGTAGATTTTCTTCCACCAAGTTAGGTAAAGTAATTTTTAAATTAGGCGTTCTTTCCATTTCTCTTTTAATCGCAAAAATTGCTTCATCATTTCTAGCCCAACTTCTTCTTGCAATTCCGTTATTTACGTCATAAAAAAGCATGTTTTTCAACTTTGCATCTGCCGCTGCTGTTCCATCTAATAACATTCCAAAACCACCATTCATTACTTCTCCCCAGCCAACACCGCCGCCATTGTGAATAGAAACCCAAGTTGCACCTCTAAAGCTATCTCCAATTACATTATGAATTGCCATATCTGCCGTAAACTTACTTCCATCGTATATATTAGAAGTTTCTCTAAAAGGAGAATCTGTTCCACTTACATCATGATGATCTCTTCCTAAAATAATTGCTCCAATATCTCCTTTTGCAATCGCATTATTAAAAGCTTCTGCAATTTTTATTCGCCCCTCTGCATCTGCATATAAAATTCTTGCTTGAGACCCCACAACCATTTTATTCGATTTTGCATTTTTTATCCAGGTGATATTGTCTTGCATTTGCAGTTGAATTTCTTCTGGAGACTTCTCCATTAACTCTTGCAGCACGGTTGCTGCAATTTCATCTGTTTTGTCTAAATCTTCTGCATTACCAGAAGCACAAACCCATCTAAAAGGACCAAAGCCGTAATCAAAACACATAGGGCCTAAAATATCTTGCACATAAGAAGGGTATTTAAAATCGATGTTATTTTCTGCCATTACAGCAGCACCAGCTCTAGAAGATTCTAGTAAAAATGCATTTCCGTAGTCAAAAAAGTAGGTTCCTTTTTCGGTGTGCTTATTAATAGAGCTCGCGTGTCTTCTTAAAGAATCTTGCACCTTTTCTTTAAATAGTTCAGGATTTTCTCTTATTAAAATATTTGATTCTTCGTAAGATAAATCTGCAGGATAATACCCGCCGGTCCAAGGAATATGCAAGGAAGTTTGATCTGATCCAATATGGATAAAGATATTCTCTTCGTCAAATTTCTCCCAAACATCAATTATATTTCCAATAAAAGCAATCGAAACTACTTCCTTATTTTTTTGAGCTGTTATCGTTCTTTCAACCAGTACATCAATATTATCAATTAAAACATCTACCCAACCTTGCTCATGTCTTTTTTTAGCTGCTCTGCCGTTTACTTCTGCACAAATAGTAATGCAGCCTGCAATATTTCCTGCTTTGGGTTGTGCGCCACTCATGCCACCTAAACCTGCAGTTAAAAATATTTTACCATTCGGATTTTCCTCTTTTTTTAATATTTTTCTAAAAGCATTCATTAAGGTAATGGTAGTTCCATGTACAATTCCTTGCGGACCAATATACATAAATGAACCTGCAGTCATTTGGCCATATTGCGTTACACCTAGCGCATTAAATTTCTCCCAATCATTGGGTTTTGAGTAATTAGGAATCATCATTCCATTGGTAACAACTACTCTTGGGGCGTTTTTAGAAGAAGGAAATAATCCCATTGGATGCCCAGAATACAAATGCAATGTTTGTTCTTCTGTCATGATCGCCAAATACTGAACCACCACAAGATATTGTGCCCAATTTTGAAAAACTGCACCGTTTCCACCGTAGGTGATTAATTCTTCTGGATGCTGTGCAACATCAGGATTCAAGTTGTTATGAATCATTAAGATAATGGCTGCAGCTTGCTTTGTTTCCGCAGGGTATTCTGAAATTGGCCTTGCATAAATTTTATAGTCTGGTTTGAATCGGTACATGTATATTCTGCCAAATTCCTTTAATTCACTTGCAAATTCATGCGCTAATTCTTCATGCCATTCTTTAGGGAAATACCGCAATGCATTTTTTATTGCCAACTGTTTTTCTTCAATAGACAAAATATCCTTCCTTTTCGGAGCGCTATTTGCACCTTTTGGATAGCCTTTTTTAGGAGGTAATATGCTAGGAATTCCTTGTAAGATTTGTTCTTTAAATGTCATGCTTAGTTATATTTTACAATCAGGTTTTTGTTTTCTACGAGTAGAATCATATTGTTAATATCATCTTTTAAAAGTCTGTCTTCTTCTAATTTGTCAACTTTTTCTCTAATAATTGAGTAATTGTTTTCAATAATTTCAGAGAAGGTATTTGGTCTTCTAAACTCTAAAGCTTGGGCGGCATACATGAGTTCAATGGCTAATATTTTCTCTAAATTCCCTAGAATTTGATTGAATTGTCTCCCAGAAATACTTCCCATAGAAACATGGTCTTCTTGGCCTAAAGAAGTAGGAATGCTATCTGCAGAAGGAGGGAAGCATAAAGATTTATTCTCGGTAACCAAAGCTGCCGTGGTGTATTGCGGAATCATAAACCCAGAATTTAAACCACCACTCTTCGTTAATAATCTTGGCAATCCATATTTACCTTCTAATAATAAATAACAACGTCTGTCTGCAATATTTCCTAATTCTGAAGCTGCAATAGAACAATAATCTAATGCCATCGCCAAAGGCTGTCCGTGAAAATTACCACCAGAAATTGCTTCAGTTTCACTTAAAATAATAGGATTGTCTGTTACCGAATTCATTTCTATTTCTGCCAATTCTAGCAAATGATAAAAAGCATTTCTAGAAGCACCGTGCACCTGCGGAATGCAGCGCATAGAGTATGGATCTTGAACGCGTTCACAATTTTCATGTGAGGTAATGTTTTGAGAATCTTTAAAGATATTGCCCATACGTTCTGCAACTTTTATACTTCCTTTAAAAGGTCTTATTGCGTGTAATTCTTCTCTAAACGGAGAAGAACTTCCTTTGTAACCTTCAATACTCATAGCACCTGAAATATCTGCTAAATCTAGTAGATACTCCATTTTTAGGAGTCCGATGATTGCGTGGGCTAAAATAAACTGTGTACCATTAATTAAGCCTAAACCTTCTTTTGCATGTAATTCTAAAGGAGCTAAATGATGCTTTTTTAAAACTTCTTTCGCAGGAACAATTTTAGTACCTATCCAGAAATCTCCTTCACCAATCAATGGTAAAAATAAGTGAGAAAGTGGGGCTAAATCTCCAGAAGCACCAACAGAACCCTGTTTAGGAACTGTTGGTAGTAAATCATTTTCAATAAAATAAATAATGCGTTCTATTAATTGTAAACGAACACCAGAAAATCCTTGGCAAAGTGCATGCACTTTACAAATCATCATAATTTTTGATAAACGCTTGTCTATATTTTTACCCACACCAACGGCATGCGTAATTAGTAAGTTTGTTTGAAGTTGGTTTGTTTCTTCAGGTGAAATTTGTACATCACACAAGGGCCCAAAACCAGTATTTATACCATAAACGGCTTTGTTTTTTTTGATAATTATTTCTACTTTTCTTCTACTAGAAATTATTTTTTCTTCTGCTTCTTTATGAATAGTTGCTTTTAAAACACCGGTTGCAAGGTCTTGTATTTTATGAAGTGTAAGTTGATCTATTCCGTATTTAAACATTGTATTTTATTTGAATTGTCTGTTAACAAAGTTATGATTACTTTTGATGCTTTATAATACTCTTTATTGTAAGTATTAAGAACTATGAGTTATCAAATAGAATTAAGACATCTCCGTTATTTTTTGGCTGTAGCAGAAGAATTACATTTTCGAAAAGCAGCTGAGAAGTTGTTTATTTCTCAACCGGGTCTTAGCAGACAAATTAAGCTTATGGAAGAAGAGTTGGGGGTTGTTTTATTTGAAAGACACAATAGAAAGGTTGTTTTAACAAAAGTGGGTACATATTTAAAAGTGGAATTTGAATTACAATTAAAAACACTTTCACATACTTTAGAAAATGCAAAATTATTGCATGATGGCAAGAAGGGTGCATTGAAAATTGGGTATGTAGGTTCTGCTATGCAAGATGTTATTCCTAATTTATTACTAAGTTTTGAGAAAAATCACCCAAATATTTTATTTAACCTTAAAGAAATAGACAACCAAAATCAAATTGAAGGATTGCTTGATTACTCTTTAGATATTGGCTTCGTACGTTTAGAAAGAGTGCCAAGAGCTTTAGAAATTAAAACCATTATAAAAGAAAATTTCTGTTTAGTTTTACCAAAAGATCATCCAATAAATAAAGATAACTTTAAAAGTTTATCACAATTTAAAGCAGCATCTTTTATTCTATTTGATGCTAAATATAGTACTTCATATTACGAGAAAGTAATGCAGATTTTTGACGATTGTGGTTTTACGCCTTTAATTTCTCATAACACTATACATTCTAGTTCTATCTTTAAGTTGGTAGAAAATAATTTTGGAATATCGATTATACCGAAGTCCTTGGCGCAAAAAAGAGGGCATAAGATTAAATTTATTGAGTTAGATATGATTCCTCAAAAAACAACACTTTCTGTAATTTGGAACCAAAAAAATACAAATCCGATTTTAAATGATGTTTTAGACTTGCTTTAGTCTCTGAAAACAGCAAAATATAAGTACAAAAAAACCCAAACTCTAAAGTTTGGGTTTTTAAGTGGTACCTCCAGGAAGTTTTAGGTTTTACCTCATTTTACATTTTTTTCTATAAGTATATGAAAATCAAAAGTATAATGACTAAATCATGATAAAATAGTAAAGAGAAGTCAAATGAAATAACAAGGATTTAAACCTGCGGAGCAACCTTTGGAGCAACTGGTATTCTCGCTATATCTTAGCTTTAATTATTAAAATTTAAGAAATATGTATAAGGTTCTAAAATTCTCAAAGGCAGCAATTCGATTCAGTTTAAAACATTCAAAAAAGTATTTATCAGAAAATAAATATCAAGAAATTCTGCTTGTATTATAGTTCTCATTTGGAGGAGCAGATAAAAGGGTTAGTTATTCTAAAGGGTATTCTGTTTCTTATTCAGATTATTACAAACAAAGAGTTAAAATTAATAAATCAATGGTGGTCAATTCTCATACTGTTAATAATTATCTGATAATTAATGAAAGAATTGATAGATGCAACAGAACCTCAAAAACATAACAATTATATTTTGCCATTAATATCAAATTGAGATACAAAATTCCAAATAATAAAGTTTGAGTTAATATCCATATTCCCAAGCACTCCTGGCCAACCGTGACCTCCGTTTATAACTTTATAATGTTCGATTTCAACATTATTATCTCCATTGAAATATTGAAATAAATTTACGAAACTTCCGTCTGTAGCGCTGCTATTTGGCAAATTGGTTATAACCGCTGAGGTGTCCGTATTATTGAAGTCTATCCAATAATTTATCGTTTCGCTGTGCGATATTGTCCCTTCTGGTTCAGATCCATCGTATTGAACCACAGTGTCGTTGGTGCCACTAATTGTAATAATTGGGGTAGGGTGAGTTGGGTTACATGTATTCTTTGTTCTTTTACTCATATTTGCAGCAACGGCTCCAATAGCGGCTATTTTATCACTAAATTGACAGGCTAATTCTTGACTAAAAAACCCTCCATTTGAATAACCACATGCATAAATTCGATTTTCGTCAATATTATAATTATTAGTGATTTCAATTATTAAATCGCCAATAAACCCTATATCATTAGAGCTACTTCCCGTTGTCCACGAACCAACATTCCAATGAGTTGAACCATAGAATAAAGACCCTTGCGGATAAACAAGTATGAATTGTTCAGATTCTGATAAAGCACGCATATCACTCACATTCATTTGATCATTAGCGGACATATTCCAACCATGAAAGTTTAACATAATAGGTACTGATTGAGTTCCATCGTATGCATTTGGTATATGAATCAAATATTCACGAACTTTACCATTAACAGCAATACTCTTGGTGTAAGTGCCGTTTACAGGGTTATTGTTTTCTGCTGGATCGTTTTTATGACATCCAGTCATTAGTATAACTAATAATAGGATTCTTAAATTCATCATGGCCTTAATAGATATATTATCAAAAGTAATAATAATTACTGGAACTGCTTGAGATTATTAAGGAAGGTGTCAAATTGGAACTGAACCGTCAACGATTTATTGGAAACCTTGGTCTTAATGCGGTGTATTTATCGTGCTCTATTAAAACGTAACTTTAGTCATTAATAACTTAACTTTTAGAACACAATATAACCCCTTTCCCGTTATCTTTTTATACCTCCCGAGCAACCTTTGGAGCAACCCTAAAAACCAAAAAACCCGTACATCATTGTTTATAAATGAGTTACGGGATAATTTTGTGGTACCTCCAGTACTAAAACCAATATCTTTATGTATTGATAATCAATGTTTTAATATAATTTAAGGTATACAATGTATACCTTTATTATTTATTGAGGTATCCTTTGTATACCCTCAAAGATAGTGTATACCTACTATTTCACCCCATTTATCTTATCCGTTAAGTAACTTTTTTCACTTTTTTTCTATCTTTTTTTACGTTTTCCTACACTTTGTAATACTTATAGTAGATACTGGTATCCATCATAGGGTAAAATACCAATCACCCACGAGGGTTCATAGGAATAGTTAGTGGGTTAGAAGTCGGATAGTATTCTATAAGATTGAAATAACATCTATACATAATGGAAGAGGTTTCTCCGATAGTATCAAAAATGGTTCTACTATAAATCAGATATGGGTGATTCAATCGAACTGGTCTGAGGAAGTTTAGAATTAAATAAAAAAGGAGGTAAAACTCTTAAAGGGGATTGGTGTATCCAATACTGAAGTGTTCAAATAATTAAAAAGTTTAAATAAAAAATTTCAAACCTTTTACTTAAAACTCGAGGTTGATACTATTTATATAAAACTGTTTAAAGATGAAACAAACTAAATTAAATCCTGAATCAATAAAATGGATTAGAGAAAATCCAAAAGAATTCACAGAGGAGTTAATCAGAAAATCAGAATTGGTTAAAAACTTCTCTGATAAACTTGAACCCTATCGAAAAAATAAGGATAGAATAGGTTATTATAAATTATTTAAAGAATTACTAAAAAAAGAAGAAGAGAAATAATGGAAGAAAGAATAACCAAACAACAATTAATGAAGATGTATAATGTAAATAGAACCACCATAGAAGAGTGGAGAAGAAGGTTTGGGTTACCGATGATACAAATATCATCTCACAAAAAATACATCAGGAAAACTGATTTATTAGAGTGGGAGAATGAGATGAAACAAAATCACACCTTATTGTAGTTTAAAAATGATTACAGTATCAAAATAGTTTTAATTCAAACTTTGATATACTTTGAAGATTGAAAGAGTTATAGTTAATCTATCAGTTGGTGAAATATGGTGTGTTCATCGTTCCAATACATATTCAAAGAATACCGAAGGGTTTTTTAATATGAGAAGAACTTGATATGATTAGTATATAGGTTGTTCTTCTACTACCACTGTTTCTTTTTACCAACATTTATAGGTTTTAATCTACCACCTTTTTTCTTTTCTATCTCTTTTTGAGGAGGTGTGTAATGAGGAGATTTTTTATATAAATCATATAAGATATCGATACCTTTTAGTTTATAATTCTTCGTATCGTAGAACCTATCTAAGTTCCCATCTTTCTTCAGAGTACCTATCATCTTTTTCTTAACAACATCTCCCACATAGGATTCAATCTTTGATGTAATGATTTCTTTATGTTCATCACCCTCATAATTCTTAGGTTTTAATGAATTATAGTATCCTATCGGACCATCCTCATATCTATTATTCTTATTATAATGTGGAACGTTATCCTCTAATAAATCTAAGTGATATGATACATCACTTACAGTACCTATGTATATATACTTTCTCTTACCACCAATTGAAACCCACATACCCCATTGAGGACTACCATCATCTTCACCACCCAAAAATGTAGAGAAAGTAGGTAAGAACTTCTTATGGTACTTAATCATCTTATTATAACCCTTAGTTCTATCCTTTTTCATATCCCTCAAATCTTCTTTGAGTTTCACAATCTTTACTAATTCAGATTCAATCTTCTTTTCCCTCTTACTGATATTACTCAGTAATCGTTCATACTCTAACTTTTCATCTCTTTCCTTTTTTGGGATGAAATAAAAATCATCTCCGATTTTATTGATTCTCCATTTGTCTTCCATATTCCAAATTTAAGGATTTATAATTATTTCTAAAAATTACTGACACTGAAATAAAAATTAGTGTGTAAGTAATCTCTCGAGTAATTTAAGGAGAGTAATTAAGGGGTAAACTTCTCCACCTATTCAAAGTGAGGATTAATAAAATTACTGACACTGAAATAAAAATTAGTGTGTAAGTAATCTCTCGAGTAATTTAAGGAGAGTAATTAAGGGGTAAACTTCTCCACCTATTCAAAGTGAGGATTAATAAAATTACTGACACTGAAATAAAAATTAGTGTGTAAGTAATCTCTCGAGTAATTTAAGGAGAGTAATTAAGGGGTAAACTTCTCCACCTATTCAAAGTGAGGATTAATAAAATTACTGACACTGAAATAAAAATTAGTGTGTAAGTAAAATGAGTACTAACTATAATATTGTTAGTGAGGGAGGGAAATGAGATTTGAACCCTCAATAAAGAAAAGAGAATCATAATTAAAATTTAAATAAGAAATATTATGAATGAATTAAAAATTAGAAAAGAGGAAATGGTGAACAACAGTAATCAACCTCAAAATCGAAAACCATTTGATGTAGTAATGAATGAACACTTTGTTAAGTATCAATCCAAAGGGTTCAGTAGAAATTGGTTTATACCAATTGTAAAAGAACAATCAGAAATGGATTATTTAATCAACGAAAAGAAAGATAGTAAATATTCAAAGTATGGATTACAAAGAAGATACCCAAACACCTTATTAGAAGTTAATACTGATGATGAAGGGAACCTAACATCAATTTATGTTCTCTATTCAAAAGGAGGAAAACTTTACAAAGTAGTTTCCCAAAAAGATTACGGAGTAATCAAAAGTAGAATGGAACTTAAAAATGGTAAGTATGTTCCTTATGAAAAATGTGATTTAGTTCCTTTTGATGGTAAAGTAGAAGAGTGGGATTACCAAAGATTGGTTAAATCTATCTCCTATAAAAATGGGGTAAAAGATGGTGAATGTTTCTCTTACTATGTTGATGGAACCAATAAAAGAAACGAAGAAACTAATAAATGGGAAAAGGATTATTACTATGAGAAAACAACCTTTAAGAATGGTAAAAAGGATGGTGAATATGTGAACACTAAAAATGGAGTAAAAGGAAATTACATCAACAATAAAAAGAATGGTATTTGGAAAGATTCATTTAAGAACATCTATTCAAATTTAACCTCATCATATCAGAAAAAATATGATTTATCTAAGTATGATGTAAAAAGATTCATTGAAAGAAACTTTGGTATAATTAGAGAATATGAAATAAAACATTCTGAAAGATGTGGTAAAGTTTTTTATGTAAATGATGTTCTAAATGGAGATTTTACAATCAATGGTTGTTTAGGTAAGTTTAAGTTAGGATTACCCAATGGGGTTATTAGTGAAGTGGTTAATAATAATTCGAAAGATGTAATAACTTCCAAACTTTATGTTGATGGAATTATTGATACCGAAGTTTATTACGATAGTGGTGATAAAGAGGATTATGAAGAAACAACTTATGGAATTCATAACTATGAAAATGGGTATAGAAAAACATCTATTTCACTCTCACAAAATTATTACAATAATATTCCAACTGAATTAACATCTATTACAAAACAACACCTCAATGAAGATTTATTTTATTCTATTATTAAAACAGAATTAAATAATGGATACACATTAGAATCCTTTTTATCAGAATTTGAGGTTCTGAGGGTAACGGAATATAATAATGATGATAATTATAGAAGAAAATCTAAAACTATAATTGAAATTGAAACTACCAAATTAGAATATGGATTCAGTAATTATGGTGGAAGTGGATTAGATAGATATCTAATTGAGGAATGTGGTTATCCATACTTTGAAGTAAGAGATAAAACCTATAATAATTTTCATTCCTATGATATTCACACATCAGAAAATTACGATTATAGTTCTGATTATCACCCAAAAGTTTATTCACTTACAGAGAGTGGAGAACAAACTAAACTTTTTATAAACGAACAACTGATTGATGAAACCATTGGTGAAGAAACAAATCCTATTGTTTTAGAATTTGAAAAAGAGATTCTTCAAAACCTTTCAAACAGAATGAAATCCTCTTATGAAGTTGAACTCAAAAGAAAAGAGTTGAAAAAACAAAGAGAAGAAGAACAAAAACAAAAAGAAAGAGAAGAGAAAGGGTTATCCATCAATTCATTTCCAATGGATTAAAAAAATTTGAAATAAAGAATATAGAAAAGTTAGAAAAACAATTAAAATTTAAATAGATATGAGTTATACACACAAAATTAGATTTAGAGAATCATCACAATCTCCAATAGAAAAAACAAATGAATACAATACTTACGAAAAATCCTTTGTGGATGATTTTGGAATGGGTAGATGGGGTATATGTCAAACATTGAACTGTTGGAAAAATGAAGTTGAATCACAATATATGTTTTATAGAAAAAACAAAGAATGTGAAATGGTTAAAATGGAATTAAATAACAATCAAAGTATTGAAAATAGTATGAGATTCATTAGAGAAAACTTCAAAGTTTCAAAGTGTGAGAATTATTTAGAAACAATTAAAAATTAAAAAAAAGGTTGAACTCATCTCTTAATTGAGTTTATTTAATATTCATAATTGAGAAACTCCCTCATCAGTAATGGTGGGGTTTTTCTTTGTAGAGAGGTTCTGTATTTTTATCAACAATAATTGAATTAGTAACTCATTCTCTTCCACCAATCGGTTTTATATTTAAGTTGGTACTCATTCATATCTACACTATCGAATAAGTGAAAGTTTTTAGGAACCAATCCCTTTTCTTCTAATTCTTTCAATGTGATAGTTCCATAACTATCTCTGATTTTTTTATTTAATTTCTTCTTTTTACTCATATACCTTTTTGTTGAAGTTGAAGATTCTTTTTAACCTTAGTGATTGTATTTAGAGAAACATCACACAATTTAGAAACTTCAATACCCTTCATTCCTTTCTCCAAGTATTCGACTACCTTAGAGTGTTTGGTGAGGAATTTAAGAGTAGATTCCTTAGTGTTTTGTTTTCTTCCACTATACTTTTGAGGATTTATCTTCTGAGTGATTCTAATACCCTCCATTTGACGAGTTTTAATCATTGATTTTTCAAAAGAACTCATTGTAGATAAGATATTCAATAATAATTCTGAGAAGTAATCTCTCTCACCATCATCATTTAAGTTTTGGAAGTTTGGATTTCTACAAACAACTCTTACCCCTTTATCAGTTAGTTCCTTCCATACAGATAATACAGAAAGTGTATCCCTTCCTAATCTATCAATTGAGTGAACCTCAATATGTTTTATAGTTCCGTTATCAACTAACTTCTTAATTTTGTTTTTAATAATGTTTGGTCGTTCCCATAGAGGAATTAATCCACTACATTTATCAATGATAACCTTATCAAATCCCTCTACATTTTGAATCTGTCTTAATTCACTTTGTTCATCTGTTGAAACTCTCGATAGAAATACTTTCATAATTCGCAATATTAGGATTACTTGTTTTATACCCTTAATTTACGAAAATATATTAATATATACAACTATATTGAGTGTAAATTCACAAAATGAGATTAGTAAAATGAAGTATACTCTAAAATTGGGAATTTTTATTATACCCTTTTAATCGAACAATTAAATGTTTTAAATATCTGTGAGAATTCCAAATAAAGTGAACCCCTTTTTATTGTAAATTAAAGGGAAGTAGAAGGGGGTTTCTTGTAACTGAGAGAAATACTTTTTTATAAAATAGAGGTCTTACTCGTTATTTCATCGGAGTCATTTTTTTTACTGAGGAAATATGATAGAGTAAGTAATATTCTAATTTAAAAGGTAAAAAATAAAACTACTCCATTCAACCTACAACTTACCAAAATCATTATAAAATGTTTCAGACTCAGATAACCTTTTTTTAAACTCATCGAGTGAGATAGGTTGAAATTTTATCGAACCATCAGGTTTTGACCAGTATTTTTTAAATTTCTGGTCATATCGTTCTTTTAATATTTTTAATTCTTTTTCAGTCATAATTTTTCTATAAATCCTTTCCTCTTTTGACGAAGTTTAAATTTATTATTACTGAATGGTCCTTTATCAAATATTTCCCATTTAGAAATAGATTCAACTTTTGAATAAATGAAGTGGTAGATATACTTACCATCATACAATTTCAAGATATCATTTTTTAAAGGATGGTAATCAAAATCAAAAATATTTTTAGAGTTTAAATCTTGTAATAATATATCCTCTGTTATTTCTCTGTTTATTTCATCTTCAGAATATATTAATGTACCTTCAATTAAAATATCATTGTCTTTATTCTTAGGGGTTCCTTTATTCAAAACCCAATAAGGTTTTGTCTTGTCTATTTTATCAGAACAAGTACAAAGTTTATATTCTTTAAAAACTTCACACATTCTTCATTCTCAATATTTCATTTCTATGTTCCATGAATTTATCTTCAACTAATTGAATTATCGGAGAAAACCCATCAAGGATTTTATTAAATTCCAACTCTATTTCATCTTCAGATAAGTCATCAATTTTAGAGAATGGAAATTTTACTAGTTTCTGATAGTTTACCAACCATTTCTTACCAGTTGGAGGTTTGAATCCATCTATTTCCATAAATATTTCACTTAATCTTGAAGTATCGTATTGTGGGTCAGATGGGGATATTACGGTTTTAGAACTCATTCTATTCCCTGAAGGATTAAGTACAAATTCGAATAAGAAAGACTCTTTATTTCTCCAACCATTTGATTTTTCACTTATATACGTTAGTTCAGAAATTTTAGGAGTTGTAAATCTTAAATAACTTTTTCCAGGAGAACCAAGAATCCATCCTCTTTTCTTAATTTGTTTTTCAAATATTATTTTAAAACCATCTAATACATCAGGTTTATGGTCTATAATGAAATCAAATAATTCTTTATGATTCTGATATATTTTTTTTGATAACTCAGTTAATTTATCTGTTCCCATAAGTTCTCTTTTAATAATTGTTATGTAATCTTTAATGTAATTTTTAACCTGTTGGTTAAGGGATTCACCATATACTGATATAATTCTTTCCAACGAATTAACTATGAACTCATATGAGATAGGTTCATAAGTTTCTGATTCACTATCAGAAGTATCTCCCTCAGGTGTAAGGAATACAAATGTTTGTTTATGATTTGGATAATGAGATTCAATTATCTCTCTATATCTCATTAGTTGATTTGAATGTTCCTTTGATAAAACCTTATTTTCAATACAAACAACAACATTTTCAAGAACAATTAAAATATCAATGTTTTTCCATTCTCTTAGAATTTCAACTTTAGTTAAATCCATTCCCTCAACATCAACTTGGTCAATGTTTCCGAATTTATCTGATGAGAAAACCTCCCTAAGGAAACGTTTTAAGAATATATCACCAAGTTTGTGTGATTCATTAGGGTCTAACAACCAAGAAAGAAAATTAGAGTGTCTAATCTCATTTTTGGAAATACGGAGAATTTGGAAAATGTTTGGATTCTTTAAACCTAGATCTAATTTATCAAAGTCTTCATCCTTTAGGAGTTGGTCATATAATTGTTTAATATTTTTCTCCTCCATGTTACTTCCTTATATCTTTATTGTAATCCTTATACATCCCCTCTAATATCATTGGGAAGACTTTAGGGTTCATTATCTTCTTATAAAAATCTAATCTGTCTCCGTAGTGTTAAGAAACTTCTCCTTCTTTATTTTGTAATGATAAACGAGATTTTCTCATCATTTGAATTCTTAAAGAACCTAAAACTACTGAATCTATAATACTCATTATCTCTTTTATTACTTCTATTTATCTTTTTTTAATTCATTTCTAAATCAAATATATGATTCTAAAATTTAATTAGACTAGTCTATAACGTAAAAAAGGACTATGTTTGATTATGGAAAGATGGAAACAATTTGAAATAAATTCCTCAAATTATTTAAATAATGTTTTAAATATTGATGATATTAAAACTTCAACAGATGGAGGAGGGAACTCAAGGGAGACGGATATAAAATTATATCATAAATCAAATCTACTTTTTTCAATAGAAGTGAAACTTTCACCTTCTCAAAGTGGACAATTTGTTGTTAAATTTAAAAACAATAAATTTTTTCTCTCTGAAGAAAATCATAGTTTAAACTCATACTCATCAAAAATAATAGAGGTTCTCAATGAAAAAAAACTAGACTATAACGGGGAACATCTTCATATTGATTGTGGAGATGATTTGTGTTTTAAGTGGATTAAGAATCACTACTTAAAAAAAGGTGTTGAATTTTTAATAACATCCGATTCGATTGATTCATTTTATTCGATAATCCCTCTTAGTAGAATTAATGATTTTTTTCAAGTGTCATGTGTGATAAGGAAGAAAAAAAGTGGAACATCCGATATTCCAATTAAAGACAGGTTAGGGGTTGAAAAATTAATAAAAGAATACTTGAAAAGTATAAATCATTTAGTAGAAAATATTCATTACGATAATAAAAAAATGTACTTGTATACTAATAGAGTTATTAATAAATCTGAATTAACTGTTTCAGACTCTATATTTCTTTCAAAACAAGATGAAAATTTTAAATATAGAATTAAAAAAAGAAGTTCAACAAATAATCCAAATGTTATTTTTAGTTTAAAATATACAGGGGATAAAAAAAATTCAGGATTAATCTATTTTAAAAATCATATCATAGATAATTATTTATCTGAATGAGAATATTCTGGACCACATCAACAACCACTGAGTTTCCAAATTGTTTATATGACTGATTTTTATTCTTATCCAAGATAAAATAATCTGGAAACCCTGTAACATTAGAACATTCTCTAGGTGTTAGTTTTCTTATTTTATCATCAACCATGTACAATCCTGTTTTAGCTCCAACACCTCCTCCATAAGCTGAAAGAGTTATTGCTGTTCCTTCTGGGGAATATATCCTCTCACCTTGACCTCCTTTATTGAGATACCCTATTCTAATTGATGAATTGAATTCTTTAACAGAAATACCTAATTCTTGTTGAAAAGATTCTTTTTTGGTAATCTTTAAGGATTGTAAATGTTTTGGTTTAATAAAAACGTCTTGTCCATCTATTTTTTCTTCAAGAAAATCAACTAACCTTGAGTTAGTAATCGTTGGTTCAGGAAATTTAAAATTATTTACAAGTAAATCTTTTCTAAAACAAACGAAAAATATTCTTTTTCTTATTTGAGGTATACCATAATGAGAAGCATTTAGAACCTTGTGGAAGGTGTTGTATCCTAATTCATCTAACGTTTTTAGTATAACTCTTAGTGTGTTTCCTCCGTCATGTTTTTCAAGGTTATAAACATTTTCCAATAATAATACTTTAGGATTGTGATGTTTTACTATTCGAACGATATCAAAAAAAAGTGTTCCTCTACTATCTTCAAAACCTTTTTGTTTTCCACTAATACTGAAAGCTTGACATGGAAACCCACCTGTTAGTATATCATGACTTGGAATATCAGATTCATTAATTTTTGTTATATCTCCAAATGGTTTAATTTTGAAATTATTTTCATAAACTTCGGAAGCATGTTTATCCCATTCTGAAGAAAAAACACAATCACATTCAAAACTTTTTAAAGATAGATGAAAACCTCCGATACCCGAGAAAAGATCTACGAATTTTAACCCTTTTAATTTTTTTTTATTATTTGGTGAAATTCTAATCATTTTAAGAAAGACGAATTAATTATTATTTGAGATTTTTTTGTAATAAAATCAATAGTTTCAATAGTTTTATTTGAAACTATCAATTCTTCACATTCTTCTTTTTTAATCATACCTATATATTGTGTACTTAAAGAATTTATATCTATTAATACTACAACGAAAATATTTGTTATGGTATTAATAGGGATTTTTATTCTATCAATACTTGTAGTTGAAATAATATGATATGATATATGATTGAAATTAAATGAGGTATTTCCGAAAAGTGGTTTTTCTTCCGTGGTTAATTCAATTTTTAAAATTTCTTGAATACAAAAACATGAATATATTCTAGCAATATGTTTATTCAAATAGTAGATTCCGTCAAGTCTGTCATTTAATTGAAATTTATCTTTTAAATTTAATTTTTTAATTACAGAATTAACTACAGATTCTTTTAGTTTTCGAGAAATTTGTACTGTTTGAAATTTTTTGGTTTTTAGCATTTTAATCAAGTGACTTTACAAAAATACTTTTATTATTGGAATAACTTTTAATCATACCAAATAAAATTACTTTTAATGTATTATAAATAATCTAAATTCATTCCCTTATTTTCATTAACCCATTATTTTCCTTACCTCTTCTAAATAAACTTCTTTTGGGAGTAATCCACTATCAAAAAGAGATTTGTATTTGGTTAGTTGTTCCTCTTGATGTTTTGAGATTCCAGAAGAATTATCGGAAGTAACTTCTTTAAGTTCAGTACTGAATATTTTATCATTATTCTTCATTCTATCACCTTTTAAGATATTGTAATAACCATCAAATACCTTTTGAGATTTGTGACCAGTCATACTCATAATTACTCTTGGGGGAGTTCCTCTTTCAATTTGTTCTCTGATAAAAGATTTTCTTCCAATATGAGAAGAAACTTTTTCATATAAATTGATAGATATATCTGTTCCTTTTACGATAGTTCTATCAAGGTTGTATTGAAGAGATTTCACACCCCTATTCAATCCAATTTCTTTACATATCTCTTTAATATGTTTATTAAACTTAGTGTTGGAAATGGAGTTTCCTTGGTTTGTACGAGGAAACAAATAATCTTCTTTTCCTTTTCCATTTGAGTACTTGTTAAAGATACTCATGGTTAATCTGTTCAATGGAACTCTAGTGATTCTTTCAGTTTTTTCAGATTGATATTTAATTTCACCTTTCAATCTATTTTTAGAATCAAATTCTTTATCATCCACTCTAAGTTTTATTAAATCACCGAACCTCATTCCGGTTCCACATAAAAACAATAACATGTCTTTATAAACCTCATAAGATGTTACAATTGAGTATTCCTTTTTTCTCTTGGGAGTTACACTATTCATATAATGTAAGGTACCTTTACTCTTATAACTGAGGTGGTTTTCGTTTGAATAATCAAAATCCTTAAAATTCACTAATTGAATTATTTCATCACGAGTTAAGAAGATAATTTCTTTTTCAATATCAGTAAATACTTTTTTGGGTATTTGTATTGTAAAGGAAATTCCAATTTTTTCTCCAACCCATTTACTAAAAGAGACTAACACCTTCAATCTTTTTTTTATTGTGGATGGTTGTAAACCTCTTTTATCACAAAACTTAATTAATCCAGTAACGAAGGTGGTATCGATATCTTCTGTTGTTAATTGAATCTTTTCTCTTTGTTCATAAACATTAGAAAAACGTATTAAATCTTTCAATGAACCTACCACACTCCTTATGTAGGAATCTGAATTTTGGGTTAGTATTTTATATTCTTCAGATGTAATCCAATTATAGTATTTTTCAAGTAGTATTGAAAAGTGAACGTCAGAAAGAGATTTCTTTTTCTTCTGAATATTATCAGTTCTTAAGTAAGTTTTTATCAAATCAGTTGTAGGAATCCCTCCACTTCTTTCAATCTCAAAAACAATATCAGATACTTCTTTAAGTTTTGATTTTAATATTAAATTCTTCTGTTTATTTTCTTCTCTTAATTTCCATTTTTTTTGATTTCCGATTGATTCTCTGATTGGATTTTTTTTATGAGTTTTTTTCCAATCTTGATTCCAATCTTGAACTCTAACTTTTATACCCGTAGATATATTCATCTTATTTCCACCAATTGAAACTCTAATAAGAATATTTACCTCCTCATCATCCTCATAAAGTTCTTTTGATTTTCTAAAATGTGGTACTAAAAGTATAATCATATTAGGTATACATTGAGTACCAAATATACGAAAAAGAACCAATAATAGGTATACCTATGGGTATACGGATTAGTTTTTGGATACAAAAAAAACCCATAACTAACTGATATTCAGTGTGTTATGGGTGTTAAATGTGGTACCTCCAGGAATCGAACCAGGGACACAAGGATTTTCAGTCCTTTGCTCTACCAACTGAGCTAAGGTACCATTGCCTTAGCGGATGCAAATATAAAATGTTTTTTCACATCTACTAAAGAAAACTTAAAAAAAAGTAATCTATTTTTATTTTTTATCTAAATTTGGCAAATGAACTTAGCAATTGATATTGGAAACACTAGGGTTAAAGCTGCTGTTTTTGAGGAAGATAAACTGATAGAACTACTTATTTTTGATAAAAAAATAATTGTTTCTGAAATTAAAAAAATCGTAAAAAAGTATGCAATTTCTGGTGGAATCATATCAAATGTTGGTGCAATTTCAGAGAGAAAGATGGCACAATTGAATAAAAGCTTCAATTTTACAGTTATTTCTGCTTCTTTGAAAGTGCCTTTTAATAATTTATATAAAACCCCAGATACTTTAGGAGTAGATAGAATAGCATTAGTTGCTGCCGCGGTAAAACAATTCCCAAAAACCAATGTCTTAATTATTGATGCAGGAACCTGCATTACTTTTGATTTTGTAGATAATAATGCTACTTACTTGGGAGGTGCAATTTCTCCTGGTATAAAAATGCGATATAAAGCTTTAAATAAATTTACCGCAAATTTACCACTGATAGAAGCTGTAGAATTGGATGATTTTATTGGAAAAAATACAAAAGAGAGTATTATTTCTGGTGTTTTAAATGGCGTAAAAAATGAGATAAATGGCATTATTGAAGACTATTACCTTAAATATTTAGATTTAACAGTAGTTTTAACAGGAGGAGACACAAATTTCTTGTCAAAACAATTAAAAAGTAGCATATTTGCCAATCAAAATTTTCTCCTTCAAGGATTAAATGAAATATTAAAATTTAACCAGCACAAATGATTAAAAAAGTTTTAATAGTTTTTTTATTAACCACATCAACTAGTAGTTTGTTTGCACAAGGTACAAGCTCTTCACCATATTCTTTTTTTGGAATTGGAGAACAATATTCTCCAAGAACTTCAGAAAATTCAGCAATGGGTGGAATTGGAGTTGCTTTTAACCATTATAAGTATTTAAACTTTACAAATCCTGCGGCAATTGCTTTTCTGAGAGAAACAACGTATTCTCTAGGGATTTTAAATAATGATTTAACTTTAAAAACTGCAGATACTAAGCAAAACTCTGTTTCTACAAGTCTAAACTACATTGCTTTAGGTTTTCCGCTAGGTAAGAAAGCAGGTTTCTCTTTCGGTTTACAACCTTTATCCTCTGTTGGCTATTCATTATCTAACAATGATTTTGATGAAGATGAAAACCTATCGGCTATAACCTTATATTCGGGGGAAGGCGGTGTAAACAGAGTTTATGGTACTTTTGGAATACAAATTTCAAAATCTTTGGCAATTGGTATAGAAGCAGATTATAGTTTTGGTAGAATAGAAAACAGTATTACCAACCAAAGAGCCAATGTAAGTTTAGCTTCAAAATATAAAGAAGAGAGCGTTATTAGAGGAGGGGCAATTACTTTAGGTACTCAGTATCAGAAAATGTTTAAGAGTAACCTGTATTTCAATGCAGGTGCAACCGTAAAATTAGGCAATGATTTAAATACTACCGGTAATGAGTATTTATATTCATTAATAGGTTCAGGAGTAAATGATATCGCAAGAGATACAATCTATGCTAATGAGATTTCTGGTAAATATAAATTACCAATGAAATCTATTATGGGTATTGGTATTGGTAAACATGACAAATGGCACGCAGGTGTAGAGTATCAGAATCAAGATGCTTTGCAATCTGAAGGTTTCACGAATATTACAAATTCTTCTTATAACTACGAAAAATCAAATAGAATATCTTTAGGGGGTTTTTATTTACCTAAAATAAATTCTATATCTAGTTACTGGGAAAGAGTTACCTATAGAGCTGGTTTACGATTTGAAAAAATAGGATTGGCGGTTGATGGGGCTGGGACAGGGACAGATTTTACTTCAATAGACGACTTTGGCATGTCTTTTGGATTGGGATTACCATTAAAACAGTTATCTACTGTTAATTTAGCATTAGAGTACGGTAAAAGAGGTGCAACTTCTAATAATCTAATTGAAGAAAATTATTTTAATGTTAGACTTAGTTTGTCTTTGACAGCTTCTGGTCAGCAAGGTTGGTTCAGAAAAAGAAAGATTGATTAATATATTTATAAAACTATTACAATGAAGAAAATTACGTTTTTATTAGCTGCAATGTTATTTATAACAACAGTAGAAACAAATGCTCAAGATGCAAATAGAGAATGTACTATTAAATATAATCTATTTAAGGGAGATTATCAATCTAAAAAATTCGATGAAGCATATGTGAATTGGATATATTTAATGGACAATTGTAAAGATTTATCTGTTAATATTTATAAGTTTGGTGCTACTTTAGCAGAGGATGTTAGAAAAGACCCTGTTTTAGCAAAAAGAGTATATGAACAAAGATTACAATACTACCCAACTAAAAATCCTGCAAAAGTTCACAGTGACCATGCTACCTGGTTATTTGAGAATAAGTTAGCTTCAGATGATGAAGTTTTTAAAATATTAGAAAAAGGATATGCTATAGATCCAACTAAAATGGGTGTTAAGAATTTATACATATATTTTCAAGGAATAACCGATAGAAATAAAGATACAAATCCGCAAAAGGTTTTTGATACCTATGATGATGTTTTAGAAAATGTAAACATTAAATTAGAGGGCTATGCTAAAAAATTAGTGAAGTATAGCGATACGACTTTAGTTTTAGATAAAAGAGGTAAACAATTAAAAAGAGCGTATACAGTTAATTCAAAAGCTCTAGGTACAGTAGAAGGTGGTTTGGATGCAATTATTTCTGAAATAGCTACTTGTGTTCGTTTAATTCCATTATATGAAAGAGATTTTGAAGTTAATAAATCAAATGCAGTTTGGCTAAAGAGATCAGTTTCTAGAATGTTTAACAAAGGTTGTCAGGGAGAGCCGTTATTTGAAAAATTAGTAAGGGCGTATGCAGAAGCTTCACCCTCACCAGAAGCATATTCTTTTTTAGCAAATGTTTTAGAAGATAACGGCGATAGTGCTGGAGCTAACGCGATGAGGACTAAATCTTTCGAATTAGAAACAGATCCTTTAAAGAAAGCAAAGTACAAATTAAAGTTTGCTCAGGCAGCGAAAGATAGAGGACAATATAGCAAAGCTAGAAGTTTAGCTAGAGAAGCTTTAAGATTTAATCCAAGTTCGGGTAGGGCTTATTTATTTATAGCTACGTTATATCAATCTAGTGTAAATAAATGTGGTGAAAACTTATTCGAAAAAAGAATGGTATATGTTGCTGCATTGAACATGGCAAGAAGAGCTTCGGCTGTAGATCCAAGTATTTCTTCTAGAGCAAGAAAATATATTAAAACATATAGAGCAAATGTGCCAAGTCAAAAAGACATATTTAATGCAACTGCAGTTCCAGGAGGAAAATTCACAATCAAATGTTGGATCGGTGAAACCGTAACCATACCAAATATATAGTTATTTGAAAAATAACAAAAAAATACTATCAAAAAGCATTGCAGTAATTTATTTTACTGCAATGCTTTTTTCTTGTTCTAATAGTACGGAAGAAGTTCGTAATTTTTTAGAAGAAAAAAATCTACCAATAGGTAAAGCTAAAGAAGCATTTCACGTATATAAAGATTCTGGTCAGATTACATCTAAATTAATTACACCTTTATTATTAGATTTTAGCAATCGAAAAAAGCACCCTTATAATGAGTTTCCTAAAGGAATAAAAATTATAAATTTTACTAATAAAGGGAAAGATTCTGTAACTATTATTGGCGATTATGCGCAATCTTATGTGAAGACAGAAGTCTCAGAAATTAAGGGAAATGTGGTTGTCGTAAATCATACAGATAAATCTAGATTAGAAACAGACCAATTGTTTTGGGATCAAAAGACAAAATATTTTGTTTCGGAGAAAGCATTTGTAATGTTTAAAGGAAATGATACAATAATTGGTGTAGGTTTTGAATGTAAAGAAGATTTAAGTAAACATTTAGCAAAAAAGACAACAGGTAGAATAGAAACAAAAGAATAGAATCATGAATAGAATTTGGAAATTTTTTCAGTACGGATACTTAATAGTAGCGTTAATATGTTTAGTTGAAGGTATTACTCGTTGGAACGCCGTGAGAAGTAAGTCTTATTTATTTTTAGGCTTTGCATTTTTTATTATCTTAGTATTCTTCTTTAAAAGACATTTTAGAAAAAAAGTCGAAAAAAGAAATAACCTAAATAAATAGTTTATTCGTTTCTGAATGGAAATTGAACTTATTATAATATTTTTATCAATTATACTTTCCGCCTTTTTTTCGGGAATGGAAATTGCATTCGTTTCTGCAAATAAGTTACACATAGAATTAGAAAAAAAGAGGGAGGGGTTTATTCCTCGGATTCTAAATAGAATTACCCAAAAATCTTCAAAATTTATTACCACGATGTTGGTGGGAAATAATATATCATTAGTAATTTATAGTTACTATATGGGTAAATTTTTATTAGGAATTTTACCTTTGGAGACTTTTAATGAATTCTCTATCTTATTAATACAAACTATAATTTCTACAATTATAATATTGATAACTGCAGAATTCTTACCAAAAGCTATTTTTAGAATTTATGCAAATGAAGTGCTTAAGATATTTGCTGTGCCCGCTTACGTATTTTATGTTTTATTTCATTTTATTTCAGATTTTATTACGGCTATTTCAGATTTTTTCCTTCGTATTTTCTTTAAAACAAGTGCAGATAAACAACAAGTAGCTTTCAGTAAAGAAGAGTTGGGTAACTATATTTTAGAGCAGTTAGAAACAAGTAATGATGCAGATGAGGTAGATTCGGAAATTCAAATTTTTCAAAACGCTTTAGAGTTTCATAATGTAAAGGCAAGAGAAGTAATGGTTCCTAGAACTGAAATTACGGCAGTAGAAATTCATGAAAGAGTAATTAATTTAGAGCGTGTTTTTATAGAAACAGGTTTGTCTAAGGTATTGGTTTATAAATCATCGATGGATGATGTAGTTGGTTATATTAGTGCTTTTGAACTTTTCAAAAAGCCAAAAACTATAAAATCTATTTTACTTTCGGTAGAAATTGTACCAGAATCTATGATGATTAATAATGTTCTAAACATTTTAATGAGGAAACGTAAAAGTGTAGCTGTGGTTGTAGATGAATACGGCGGAACTTCAGGAATGATAACTGTAGAAGATATTGTAGAAGAGTTGTTTGGTGAAATAGAAGATGAACACGATTCGCAAGCATTTTTAGAAGAAAAAATAAATGAAACTACTTTTAATTTTTCTGCAAGATTAGAGGTAGACTATTTAAATGAAGAATACGGGTTAAGTATCCCTAAATCTGAAGCCTATGAAACTTTAGGAGGTTTTATTATAGAACACACAGAAAATATACCAGAAGAGAACGAGATTGTAGATTTAGAAGGTTTTGAAATCACAATTTTGAATACCAGTGGTGCAAAAATAGATATTGTTTCCCTTAAAGTTACAGATTTAGAAGATTCGTAAATAGAATTTCTTTCCTTTTAATAAAAATTACCAAATTACTTACTGTTTAGTTTAAAAAGAGGTTGCAATATTAAAACCCTAATCGTATATTCGCCTCCTAATAAATTTAAATGTATGGCAATTTTATCAAAAATTAGAGAACGTTCAATGTTCTTAATTATCATAATAGGTTTAGCACTTTTTGCTTTTGTATTAGATCCTTCTACTTTGGGAGATTTTTTTAATTCAAGTAAAGTAAATGAGGTAGGAGAAGTTAATGGAGAAGCAATTTCTACTCAAGAATTTGCAGAAGCATTAGATCAATATAAGCAACAATCTGGAAGTAAAGTTTCTGAAATGCAAGCAGCAAAAGCTGTTTGGAGTAATATTTTAAGAAAGAAAATTTATAAAAATCAGTTAAACGAAGCAGGAATTACCATTGGTGAGCAAGATGTTTGGAATGAGGTAATAAATACATCTTCTGTGCAAAATAATCCACAGTTTCAAAATGAGGCAGGTTTATTTGATGAGTTAAAGTTTAAACAATTTTTAGCCGATACTAAAGAGAATAACAAAGAAATGTGGTCTGCATGGTCTAATTACATGAACCAAATTAAAGATAATGCAGAAACCAACACCTACAATAAATTAGTTACTGCAGGTTTAGGAGCTTCTTTAAAAGAAGGAGAGACTGAATATTTAATTGAGAACACAAAATTAAGTGGTCAGTTTGTTTATGTGCCTTACAGCAGTGTTGCAGATAGTTTAGTAAGAATTAAGAAGTCTGAAGTAGCTGCTTATATTAAAGATAACGAAAATGAGTTTCAAGTGGAAGCTACAAGAGATTTATCTTATGTTAAGTTTGATATTACGGCAACTACAGAAGATGAGGATGCAATAAAACAAAATGTAGCGAATTTAATAGAAAATGGCGTAGATAGAAATAACGATGCAACAGTTGGTTTCAGAAACACTTCAGATTATAAAGAATTTTTAGCTGAAAATGGTTCTGATGTTAATTTAGATTTAGGGTATAAATTTAATGCATCTGTGAACCAAACAGTAGCGAATGAAATTTTTGCAGGAAACAAAGGAGATGTTTTTGGACCTTACAAAGATCAAGGGTTCTTTAAGATTTCTAAAATAACGGAGGTTGCTAAAATGCCAGATTCAGTAAAGGCAAGTCATATTTTAATTTCTTTTGTTGGTTCGCAAAGGGCTGCACAAAACGTAACAAGAACAAAAGAACAAGCAGAAAAATTAGCAGACAGTGTTCTTTCAGTTGTAAAGAGAAATCGAAGAAAATTTACTGCTTTGGCAAAAACTTTGTCTTCAGACATAGGTTCTGGAGCAAAAGGAGGTGATTTAGATTGGTTTAATTATAACTCTATGACACCAGCTTTTAGAGATTATTCTTTTACTAATAAAAAAGGTTCTGTAGGTATTGTAGAAACACCTTTTGGTTACCACGTTATTAGAGTAGATGCTACAAGGAATAATCAAACAGTTTTAAAACTAGCAACTTTTGGAATTAAAATAGTGCCTTCAGAAGCTACAGAGAGTGATTTCTTTCAGAAAGCAGAGCAATTTGCTTTAGCGATATCTAAAACAGATGATTACAGCGAGCTTGCTAAAGAAAATAATTATACGTTAAAATCTGCAGTGGGTTTAAAGGTTTTAGATGAAAATGTACCTGGTTTAGGAAATGAAAGACAAATTGTTTCTTGGGCTTTTAAAGGAGATTCAGATACAGGAGCTTTTAATCGTTTTGATTTAGAAGGAAGTTATGTTGTTGCTGTAGTAACTGCAAAAACTGAAAAAGGCTTAATGTCTGTTGAAAAAGCAATTAGCCGTGTAAGACCTATTTTATTAAATGAAAAGAAGGCCGTTTTAATTGCAGATAAATTAAAAGGAAGTTCTTTACAAGAAATTGCAAAAGCAAACAATACAACGGTAAGAAGCGCAAATAACGTAAATTTAAAAAACACTTCATTATCTGGTGTTGGTGCAGAACCTAAAGTTGTGGGTGCCATGTATAGTGCAGAGCTAGAGAAGGTATATAATAGCTTGGTAGGTAATAGAGGAGTATTTTCTTTTGTTTTGAATAAAAGAGAATTACCAACTGCTTTGCCAAATTACGAAGTAAATAGAAAGAGAATCTCTTCAGCTAGAAAAGGTATGACTTCAAAAATATACGAAGCAATTAAAAATGCTTCAGATGTAGAAGATAAAAGAGCTAATATGTATGTTTCTAACTAAGAACTATTAGTTTACTAAATAATAAAATCCGTTCAATCAATGTTGAACGGATTTTTTATGTCTTAATTGTATAGTTTCATTGCAGTTTGCAACATAAAATATTAGGTCTTATGAGGATATAAGTCGAAGTAACAAAAGTTACTTTAAATACTTATAAAATAGTCTTAAACAATAAACCTTTTTGATTTCTCAAAAAGGTTTATAAATTATTGTTTAATAAATATTTATTTTTTTAACCGTTCATAGAGATTAAGAATTCATCATTATTTTTAGAAAATTTAATTCTATCGTTAATAAATTCCATTGCTTCTATAGGGTTCATATCTGCTAAGTATTTACGTAAAACCCACATTCTTTGCACAGTTTTAGCATCCAGTAATAAATCATCTCTTCTAGTTGAAGATTTGATAAGATCAATTGCAGGATAAATTCTTCTATTAGAAATATTTCTATCTAACTGAAGCTCCATATTCCCTGTTCCTTTAAATTCTTCGAAGATTACTTCGTCCATTTTAGAACCAGTTTCTGTTAGGGCGGTAGCAATAATGGTTAAAGAACCACCATTTTCTATATTTCTCGCAGCACCAAAGAAACGTTTTGGTTTGTGTAATGCATTTGCATCAATACCACCAGAAAGTATTTTACCAGATGCAGGTGCAACGGTATTATAAGCTCTTGCTAAACGTGTAATAGAATCTAATAAGATAACAACATCATGGCCACACTCTACCAAGCGTTTTGCTTTTTCTAAAACAATGTTTGCTACTTTAACGTGCTTGTCTGCTGGTTCATCAAAAGTAGATGCAACCACTTCTCCACGCACGTTACGTTTCATGTCTGTAACTTCTTCAGGACGCTCATCTATCAATAAAACAATTTGATATACCTCTGGATGATTTGCTGCAATAGCATTTGCCACATCCTTTAATAACATGGTTTTACCAGTTTTAGGTTGCGCTACAATCATACCACGTTGCCCTTTTCCTAAAGGAGAAAACAAATCGATAATTCTTGTAGATAAAGAACTACCTTTTTCTGCTAAATTGAATTTTTCTTCTGGGAATAATGGTGTTAAGTGCTCAAAAGAAACCCTATCTCTAACAATGTTAGGATTTAAACCATTAATTTTTGATACTCTAATTAAAGGAAAGTATTTTTCACCCTCTTTTGGTGGGCGAACATTTCCTAATACGGTGTCACCAGTTTTTAAACCAAATAATTTAATCTGAGATTGAGAAACGTAAATATCATCTGGAGATGATAAATAGTTGTAATCTGAAGAGCGCAAGAAACCATAGCCATCGGGCATCATTTCTAATACACCTTCACTCTCTATAATACCATCAAACTCAAAATCTGGATCTTTATACCTGTTTGTAGACTTGTTGCCATTACTTCTACTGTTGTTGGCTTTGTCTCTATTTTGGTTTTTATTTTTATTGCTTTGTGGTGGGTTGTTTCTATTTTGTTGCGGTTTGTTAGGTTGATTTGCAGGTTTTTGTTCTTGCTTTTCTTCCTTTGGCTTAGAAACTACTTCATTCTTCTGCTCATTAACTGGAACATCCTTTTTTACAAGAGGTTTTCTTGGTCTTGGATTAGGTTTTGGTCTTTCAGTTACTATAGGCTCAACTTTTGCTATTTCAACTGTAGGTTCCTCAATAATTTCAGGTTTTTCTGCATCTACCGGTCTTGCAATTGCTTGAGGATTTTTAATAACACGTTTTCTTTTTGGCTTTTCTATTTTTATAGATTCCTCTTTTTTAGGAGCTACCAATACTTTTGCTGCCTTAGAAGGATCTGCAGCTTGCGTGTCTAAGATTTGATATACTAAGTCTAGTTTTTTTAATTGACTTATTTTAGCAACGCCAATAGATTTAGCTACAACTTGCAGCTCGGCAAGAGTTTTTGCCTTCAGTTCCGATATTTCGAACATTATAAAATTATTAAGTTAAATATGAATCTTGGTTTGTAAGATTTGTATGTTTTTTTTGAATTTGGCAATTAAGTAAAGTTCTACAAAAAAGTTTTTTGTAATTATTGCTAAACAAATATATACATTTTTTTTTAGTTAAGGATTTTCTTTTTAAAAAAGAATGTTCTACTTTTGTTATTAGAAATATCAAATGATTCAAAGAATTCAAACAGTGTATTTATTATTGACTTCTATTTTCTCTGGAGTTATAATTTTTGTTTTTAATTTGTGGAAATCTAATGATAAAAGTATTTTTGCTTTAGATTTGTTAAACAGTGATATCAGCTTATTAAAAGCGATTCCTGTTTTATTTTTAACATCGGCAGCTCTAGCTTTTGTAGCAATTTTTTTATTTAAGAATAGAAAACTACAATTTGTTATCGGTCGATTAACAATTTTGATAAACCTTATTTTATTAGGATTATTGATTTATGTATCTCTAACTTTATCTGGAGAAGCTGCGGTTTCGGAGAAAGGTATTGGGATGTTTGTACCAATTTTAGCTGTTTTGCTTCTTGTTTTGGCAAATAAAGCTATCAAAAAGGATGAAGATCTCGTAAAATCTGTAGATAGATTGCGATAATACTAACACCTTAGTATATTTAGTGCGAAAAAAAACCGAGATTTATCTCGGTTTTTTATTTTTTAGCAAAAACCATCTTACCCACGTTTTGCCAATTCTATAATTTCTAAATTTTTAATTTCGCCGTTTTCTAATTGAAATCTTAGCATGGTTCTAATCTTATGAAATCCGTGGTTTCCTGCGGCACCTGGGTTTAAGTGCAGTAGATTTAATTTTTTATCATAGTGTACCTTTAAAATATGAGAATGACCAGAAATGAAAATTTTAGGGGGATTTGCATGAATTTCTTCTTTAATTCTTCTATAATAATTATTTGGGTAACCGCCAATATGTGTCATCCAAACACTTGTTTTTTCTACTTCAAACTTTAAATCTAAAGGAAATTCTGCTCTAGCATCTTGATCATCAATATTGCCAAAAACTGCTCGTAAAGGTTTTAGTTTCTTTATAGTATCCGTTACATTTAAGTCGCCAATATCTCCTACATGCCAAACTTCATCTGCTTGTTTTACAAACTTTAAAATTTGTGCATCTATAAAACTATGCGTGTCCGATAATAATAATATGTTTTTCATTAAAAGCAGTAAGAAAAGTTTAACGTCTCTTCGAGTTTCAAAAATACTAATAACAAAATAAATTCCGTAATTTTACAGCCCACAAAAAATAATTTTATTGAGATATTTTATAGAACTTTCTTATAATGGAAAAAAGTACCACGGTTGGCAGATTCAACCAGATGCAATTTCTATACAAGAAAAATTAAACTTAGCGGTAAGTACAATTCTGCAAGATAAAATTGAAGTTGTGGGAGCAGGAAGAACAGATACAGGTGTTCATGCATCTCAAATGTTTGCACATTTTGATTCAGATATAGAAATAGAGGCAGAGGTTGTACACAAGCTAAATTCAATTTTACCGAACGATATTACCGTATATAAAGTGTTTTTGGTGGCAGACGATTATCATGCCAGATTTCATGCAGAAAGTAGAAGTTATGAGTATCGTATTTGGTTGGGTAGAAATCCGTTCTTATTAGATTTTTCTTGGCAAATTCACTCACAAAAGCTAGACCTTACTAAAATGAATGAAGCCGCACAACTTCTTTTAGAATATGAAGATTTTCAGACCTTTTCTAAGGTAAAAACAGATGTTTATACTTTTAATTGTGATGTAACACAGGCGTTTTGGAAGCAAGAAGGAAATTTACTAACCTTTCACATTTCTGCAAATAGATTTTTAAGAAATATGGTAAGAGCCATTGTGGGTACGCTGGTAGATGTTGGTTTGGATAAAATTTCAATAAACGAATTTAGAGATATTATAGAAAGTAAAAATAGAGGCAATGCAGGATTATCTGTCCCGGCAAAAGGATTATTTTTAACGCACATAAAATATTAGATTTTGGCAAATAAGACAGGAAATGCTTTTGATATGGAAATCTTTTTAAGACTCATGAGTTTTGCTAAGAAATACAGACGCAATTTTATAATAGCGTCTATTTCCACCATCTTATTGTCTGGGGTGGCTTTATTAACGCCTATTATTCTTAAAGACACTGTAGATGTATATATTGCAAATAAAGATACTGAGGGGTTAATACATAGTGTTTTATTAATGTTTGGAGTTTTAATGATAGAGGTAGTCTTAAGATTTACTTTTATTTACTACGCGAATTGGGTTGGACAGCACATTATTAGAGATATAAGAGCAAAAATATTTAGACATATTCTACAGTTTAGAATGTCTTATTTTGATAAGAACTCTGTTGGTAAATTAGTAACCAGGGTAGTTTCAGATATTGAAACAATTGCAGCTTTTTTTAGTAGTGGTGTATTTACCATTGTAAGTGATGTTCTACAAATGTTTGCAGTTATTATTGTCATGTTTTTTATCAATTGGAAGTTGGCGTTTATAGCCATTGCCGTTCTACCAATTTTATTATACGCTACAAAAGTTTTTCAAAAAGCAATAAAAGCAACCTTTCAGGAAGTTAGAAATCAGGTTGCAAATTTAAACGGCTTTGTACAAGAAAGAGTTACAGGAATGAAAATTGTACAACTCTTTAACAGAGAAAAAATTGAATACGAAAACTTTAAAGATATTAATAACAAGCATAAAGAGGCGTTTGTAAAAACTATCTGGTACTTTTCTATCTTTTTTCCTATTGCAGAAATTTTATCTTCTGTTGGTATTGGCTTAGTGGTTTGGTTTGGGAGTAAGCAAGTAATTACAGGCGAAGTGCCGGGTCCGGGAACTGTAATGGCTTTTGTTCAAATGGCACAAATGTTATTTAGACCATTAAGACAGATTGCAGATAAATTCAATCAGTTACAAATGGGTATTGTTTCTGGAGAACGTGTTTTTAAAATTATTGATACGGATAGTGCTATCTCTAAAAACGGAACCTTAGAAGCAAAAAATTTAAAAGGAGAAATCAATTTTAAAGAAGTTCATTTTAGTTATATCGAAGGAGAAGAAGTTTTAAAAGGAATAAATCTAAATGTTAAAAGCGGACAAACAGTAGCTATTGTCGGAGCAACGGGTGCAGGAAAATCGACGATTATTAATCTGTTAAATCGTTTTTATGAGATAGATAGTGGTACTATTTGTATTGATGAAATTGCTATTGATACCTATAAGTTAGAAAGTTTAAGAACGCAGGTTGCCGTTGTTTTACAAGACGTTTTCTTGTTTTCAGATTCAATTCTAAACAATATTACTTTAAAAGATACCACTGTATCTAAGGATGCAGTAGTGGAGGCAGCAAAACAAATTGGAATTCACGATTTTATTATGACACTTCCGGGAGGGTATGATTATAATGTAAAAGAAAGAGGTGCAATGCTTTCTTCGGGGCAAAGACAATTAATTGCCTTTTTAAGAGCATATGTTAGCAAGCCAAGTATTTTAATTTTAGATGAAGCTACGTCTTCTGTAGATGCATACTCAGAAAAAATGATACAACATGCCACAGAGACCATTACAAAAGGCAGAACATCTATTGTAATTGCCCACAGATTGGCAACCATTAAGCAAGCAGATAAAATTATTGTTATGGATAAAGGTTTAATTGTAGAAGAAGGTACCCATGCTGAATTATTAGTTAAACAGGGCGGCTATTATAAGAACCTCTATGACAAGCAGTTTAGTTTAGAGATAGCTTCTTAACGAGATATGCATTTATTACATTAAGTCTTTTCGCAGTTTCTCGTTTAGTTCTTTAAAATCTGTATATAGTTCAAAACCACCATCTTTAATATAAGAAATTTCGCCAGTTTCTTCAGAAACTAACAAACAAACTGCATCTGTTTTTTCAGAAACACCTATTGCTGCTCTGTGTCTTAAACCAAATCTTGATGGAATTTTTATACTATCAGAAATTGGTAATACAACTCTGGTTGCCACAATATAATTGTCCCTAATAATTAAGGCGCCGTCATGTAGTGGGCTATTTTTATAAAAAACACTTTCTAGTAATGCCTCATTTAAAAGTGCATTCATTTTGTCTCCAGTACTTATTAGAAAATCTAAACTATTTGTTCTTTCAATAACAATTAAAACACCTGTCTTCGTTTTGGCCATTTTTTCACAAGCTCCTAAAATAGTTTCAGTATCTATGTCTGAACCTATTTCTGTCTGTAAAAATTTCAACTGTTTTAGGAAATTTCTCTTATTGGTAAAGTTTGTAGTACCAATCATTAACAAGAACTTTCTTATTTCTTGCTGGAATACAATAATAAGTGCAATAACACCGCCAGATAATAAATAGCCTAAAATACCACTTAGCATTTCCATTTTTAAGGCTTGTGTAATTTGCCATATTAAGAAAATAAAGGCAATACCTATTACAATATTAATGGCAACGGTACCTTTTAAAAGTTTATAAATATAAAAGAGTAGTGTTGCCACTAATAAAATATCTAAAATATCTAATAATGAAAATTCAATAAAATCGAACATAGAAAATAGATGGATTTTGCGCTAAATTACTAATAAATAATTTGAAGCACAATATCAATTATTTATTAAGACGCTATTCCTAAGAACTTCTAGAGAGTAAAAAAAAATTATTGAATTTTATGGACAATTTTAATAGCTTCTACCGCTTCTTTTACATCATGCACTCTTAAAATATTGGCGCCATTTAGTAAGGCAATGGTATTTGCAGAAGTAGTTGCATTTAAGGCCTCTTGTGCAGAAATATCTAATGTTTTATACAACATAGATTTTCTTGAAATACCTGTTAGAATAGGCACATCTAAACTTTTAAAAAGGGCTAAGTTTTTTAAAAGCTCAAAATTATGATCGATTGTTTTTCCAAATCCGAAACCAACATCTATAACAACATCATTTAGTTTTAGTTGGCGCAATTTATATATTTGGGCTGCAAAAAAAGAAATAATTTCTTTAGTTACATTCTCGTAAACTGGATTTTGCTGCATGTTTTGCGGAGTGCCTAACATGTGCATTAGAATATAAGGAACCTGTAATTTCGAAACGGTAGCAAACATATTGTCATCCATTTTTCCGCCAGAAATATCATTAATAAGTGCTGCACCGGCGTTTATGGTTTCTTTGGCTACTTTGCTTCTAAAAGTATCTACAGAGATAATAATTTCTGGAAAATGTTGCAGTAATAAATTAATTACCGGAAGACTTCTTTTAAGTTCTTCTTCTTCAGAAATATGTTGTGCACCAGGTCTACTAGAATAGGCACCAACATCTATAAAAGTTGCGCCATCTAGAAGCATTTTTTCAACCTGATTTAAAATTTCAGATTCGTTTTTATATGTACCGCCGTCATAGAAAGAATCTGGAGTAATATTTAAAATACCCATCACTTTTGGTGATGAGAGATCAATTAAGTTTCCTTTACAATTTATGGTCATTTTAGCGTACTACTTTATTTATTATAGGTACAATTTTAGGCGCTTTGCATGCATCCATTTTTTGCATTAATTCTTTTACCGAGGTGGCTACTAACAATAGATTTCTACCTGCGGTTTTTAAATACCCTTCTTCCACCATTTTATCTAATTGCAACAAAACGGCATCAAAAAACCCATTTACATTTAAAAGGCCTATTGGCTTTTGTTCAATTTGCAGTTGGCCTAAAGTTAAAGCTTCAAAGAGTTCATCTAAGGTTCCAAAACCTCCAGGAAGTGTAATGTAACCATCTACTAATTTACTCATGATTACTTTACGCTCGCTCATTTTTTTGCATACAATCATTTCTTCTACACCAGCATGCACCACTTCTTCTTTTTCTAATAATTTTGGAATAACACCAATTACCTCTCCGTTTTGCGCAAGAATGGTGTCTGCAAGCATCCCCATCATCCCTATTTTACCACCGCCATAAACCAAACTAATTTTATTTTCAACAAAATAATTTCCTAATGTTACTGCAGCTTCTTTATAGATAGGGCTAAAACCTAAACTAGATCCACAAAAAACAACGATTTTCTTCAATGTATTGAGTTTTAAAATTCTTTTGTAAAAATAAATGAAAAGCATATAGGATTTAGTATTTTTGAGGAAATACTTTTTAACAAGAGAAAATGCAAGATACTTCAAAACAATATGATGCGGTTATGAACGAATGTAGAAGTTTGTACATAAAAAAAATGTCTGATTACGGCTCTGCGTGGCGCATTTTACGTTTACCGTCACTAACTGATCAAATATTTATAAAAGCGCAAAGAATTAGACAATTGCAAGAAAATGTAGTAAGAAAAGTAGATGAAGGTGAGAAATCTGAATTTATTGGAATTATCAACTACGCTATTATGGCGCTAATTCAGTTAGAAAGCGGTGTTGTAGAAACTCCTGATTTGAATACAGAGGAAGCAACTATTTTGTACGACAAGCATAGTAAAATTACGAAAGAATTAATGTTAAACAAAAATCATGATTATGGTGAGGTTTGGAGAGAAATGCGTGTTTCTAGTTTGACAGATTTAATTCTTCAAAAATTATTAAGAGTAAAGTCTATTGAAGATAATAAAGGAAAAACAATTGTTTCTGAAGGGATTGATGCAAATTACCAAGACATGATTAATTATGCTGCTTTTGCAATGATACATTTAGAGGCGTAGGCTGTAAATTATTTAACTAATTTTAAATAAAGTAAATTTCTGAATAACATGATATTAAAATTAATCACTCAAATTTCAAGAATATTAGTTGGAGCCTTATTTATTTTTTCAGGCTTTGTTAAGCTAGTAGATCCTATAGGTTCTGAATATAAGTTTCAAGAATATTTTTCTGAGAGTGTTTTAAATATGGAATTTTTAATTCCGTATGCATTGCTGTTTGCAATTGTTTTAATTGTTGCAGAAATACTTTTGGGAGTCATGATTTTAATTGGTTATAAATCGAAATTTACAGTTTGGAGTTTGCTAATTATTACTACTATATTTTTGTTTTTAACATGGTATTCTGCGTATTATAATAAAGTAACAGATTGTGGTTGTTTTGGCGATGCTATTAAATTAACACCTTGGGAAACCTTCTATAAGAATGTTGTTTTAATTGGGTTGATTCTTATTTTACTAGTAAAAGTAACATTTATAAAGCCTCTTTTTAAAGGTAAAATCACCAAGGTAATTACCTTTTTATCTTTGGCCTCTTTCTTATTTATTGTGCAACATGTTTTAACACATTTGCCACTAATTGATTTTAGAGCCTATGCAGTTGGTAAGAATTTGCAAGAAGGAATGGTGTATCCGGCAGATGGTTCTATACCGCCAGTGCATGATTTTATGCTAGAAGGTGTGCAACAAGATTTAGCACCCATACTTTTAGAAAAGGAAAAAGTAATGCTAGTTATTGTGTATAACTTAAATAAATCTGATACAAACGGATTTCCTGCAATGAAGGAAGCATCAGAAAAGGCAATAGCAAAAGGATACACGGTTTATGGAGTTTCGGCTTCTTTTTCAGATGATTTATTAGTAGCCCAAGAAAAGTACAACTTGCCTTTTGATTTCCTTTTTTGTGACGAAACTACATTGAAGACAATGATTAGAGCAAACCCGGGAATCATCATTTTAAATAAAGGAACCGTTACTCAGAAGAAGAATTGGATAGATATTGAAGATTTAGAATTATAAGTTTCTAAATTAGTCTGTATTATTTTTTTTACGTTTTTGCGCTATCTGAGTAAGCTTTAGACCTTTCTCTTTTTTGAAAAACAAGTGTTTCGGACTTCCAATAATTTGAGCAGTATAAATACCTGTATGTCCAGAAAACAAATAAGAGGTAGTGCACGCAAGTGCTATAAAAACACCAGATTCTATTCCGAATAATTCAATTCCCATGATGGTACAAGCAATAGGTGTATTTGTAGCTCCAGCAAAAACGGCTACAAAGCCCATTCCTGCCAACAATGGCATTGGTAAGGGTATAAACCAGATTAGAACATTTCCTAAAGTAGCACCAATAAAAAACAAAGGAGTTACTTCTCCTCCTTTAAAACCAGCACCTAGTGTAAAAGAAGTTAGCAGTATTTTTAGAAAGAAATCATAAGAATTTAAATCAATATTAAAAGCATCTATAATAGTAGGTACCCCAAGACCTATGTATTTTGTAGTTCCCATAAGGTATACACTAACTGCAATGACAACACCACCAATTACAGGTCGTAAGGGAGGGTATTGAACATATTTTTTGAATAAATTACTCCAAAAATGTGTAGATTTTGAAAACAGCATACTTACCAATCCAAAAATAATACCTGCCAATAAAGACCATAAAACAGTAGCTGGTGTTAGGTCTGCAACAGCAGAAATAGTATAATGTGTATGATGAGAAATTTGCCAAATATCACAAAAATAGTTTGCAAAAATAGCTGCTAGAAAGCTAGGTATAATCGCATCAAACTTTATTCTGCCAATAACCATTACCTCCAATGCAAAAATAGCACCTGCTAAAGGAGTTCCAAAAACAGATGAAAAACCTGCGCTAATTCCTGCAATTAATATAATTTTTCGATCGAGGTTAGAGAGTTTAAAAATCTTTGTAAACTGATCTGCCATAGCACCACCAATTTGCACAGCAGTACCTTCACGCCCTGCAGAGCCACCAAATAAATGTGTAAGAATGGTTCCAATAAATACTAATGGCGCCATTTTAAAAGGAATTACTTTTTTTGGAGTATGATATTCATCAATCAATAAGTTATTTCCTTTTACAACACTTTCACCAAAATAATGATAGGATAAACCAATGATAAGACCGGCAATGGGCAGCAATGCAATGATCCACACATTTGCTTCTCTATAGCCGGTAGCCCATTCTAGAGACCATAAAAATACAGCAGATGCACTGCCTGCAAATGCGCCTACAAGCAAACATATAAAAGCCCATTTTAAAAGAAAAAGCAATGAAAAGCGCTGCTCAAATGAAAGGAAGAATTTTTTAATAGTACTCATATATTTTAAGATCCTCTTGTAGAAAGTTTTTTTAGACAAAATCTTTCACAGAATATTTCAGTAAGTCTTTAATTTACTTTCTCCGGCAAAAATAAACAAATAAAAACTAAGAGAATATTCGTTTAAAAAGATCATTTTTAAAACAAATTTATTACTGTTTAAGATTTTATTGTAACTTGTTTCAAAATGAAAACAATGAACGAATTTGTTACCTACACGTCAGCAGAAAATTACGCAATTATTACTATTAATAATGGAAAGGCAAATGCCATTTCGCATGAAGTTGTAGCTGGTTTAAATGCTTGTTTAGATGCTGCAGAAGCAGAAAACAAAGTAGTTGTTTTAACAGGTAAGTCTGGTATTTTTTCTGCAGGATTCGATTTGAAAGTAATGACAGCATCCCCTGAATCTGCGAAAGAATTGGTTACAAAAGGTTCTAAGTTATCATTAAGAATGTTGTCTTTTCCACAACCTATTATTGTAGCTTGCACTGGCCATGCAATAGCCAAAGGAGCCTTTTTATTACTTTCGGCAGATTATAGAATTGGTGTAGAAGGCGATTTTAAAATTGGTTTAAATGAGGTAATGATTGGTATGACCATGCACAATGCAGGCATTGCAATTGCAAAAGCACGTTTGTCTGAGGTCTATTTAAATAGAAGCGTAAACAATGCAGAAATTTATAGTTCTAAACAAGCAGTAATTGCTGGTTTTTTAGATAGTATTGTTCCAGAAGATCAGTTATTGCCAGCTGCTATTAAAGTTGCAGAAATGTCTGCGAAGCTAAATAAAAAGGCACATGCAGAAACAAAATTAAAAGTTAGAAAATTACATTTAGAAGCGTTAGAAAATGCAATTTATTTAGACCTAAAAGGAAACATTTCTATTAATCCTTGATTGTTTTAATGGTTAATGCTTTTCAAAAATCATAATTCCCGCTTTTATTTCTATATCTAAATGATTTTGTCTTGGCGTTAACGGACAAGAATATTTGGCATTATAAGCACAATAAGGATTGTAGGTGTTGTTGAAGTTTAATTCAATAGTTCCGTCTGTATTCTCACTAGTGGTCATCACATCCATATAGCGTCCGCCGCCGTAAGATTCATTGCTAGAAGTAGCATCTGTAAATGGCAAGAATAAGTAGTCTTTGTATTTCTCGTCTCTCAAGTCATCCTGACTTCGGTAAATTGTGAGTTCGCAAGCTTTTCCTTTTAAAGTAAAATTAAGAGTACCATATTCTTTGTACAAAGGCTTTCTATCTGTGTTAGTGGCCATTTCAAAAGTGGGTGCATTTACTGTTTTTACCAATTTTGCAATAACAATAAATGTCGAATCTACCGGAAAGAAATCTAACCCTTTAAAACCTTTTAAATCTTTCTTTTTTAGTGGAGATTTAGAGGCATCTTTATAACTGGCATTTAGTTTTTGCTGATACTCAGTCTTCCCTATTAAGGCTCTTTTTCCTTGAGAGTTGCAAGAGAATAATACAGATAAAACGCAAAGTATTAATATGTTTTTTTTCATTTTTTTCAATTTTGAAAAGTATAATATTTAATTTTTATAAATCTAATTGCATTCCTTCAAAAGCAAACTTAAAACCTAGCTTTTCAACATTAATTTTTTCTTTTGATGTATTTTGAAGTGTAGGATTTGTATGGTTGAAATGAATAAAGAGTATTTTATTTTTTGTTGCGATATCTTCGCCTTTAAATAAGTGAACGGTCTCTTCTATAAAAGGATGGGGGATTTCAGACATTGGTCTGTTGATTTCTCCATCTTTAAAAAAAGTAGCGTCTAAAAAAGCATAATCTACTTTTTTAACTTCTGCTATTATATTTTTTTGCCACTTTTCCCATTTATTAATATCCGGAATAAACAATGCAGTTTTATTTTTACCTTCAATCTTATAGCCAACCGTTTCAGAAAACTCATCTCTATGGGGTACTAAAAAAGGGGTAACCCTAAGATTTTGGTTTAAGGTAATTGTTGCATCGTTTTGTAAATTTTTAAATACAATATTCTCTAATTTCACTAACTGATTCCATGGGCCGTTTTCACTTAAATACGTTTTCATTTTTGGCATCACAAAAACCTTTGTTCCTTGCCTTCCTAAAGCTTCTCTACCCAAATACATTAAGCCTGCATAGTGTCCAATGTGTGCGTGTGTTAGAAAGATACCATCTATTAAAGTATTGGTTTTTAAATGATTTTGCTCTAAAGATGCCAATTGAGTGGCAATATCTGGCGTAGCTTCAAAGAGCCATTTTTGCTTATTTTCTAAATCTATTAAACCCAATGAAACTACTTTTTGCTTTTTGTAAGTGCCATTATAAAAATTAGCACAACATTCTTTCTGGCAACCAATATGAGGATATCCGGCATCTTGTGCTATTCCTAAAACCGTAATATATTGTTTAGATTCTTTTTTATTTTCAACTATTCTTGTTTCTTTATTGCAAGAAAATAGAGAAATACAAAAGAGGAGTAGTAGTTGTTTCATTCTAAAATTTTATCTTTTAAAGATAAAAAAAAGCATCAAACTAAATTGATGCTTTTCATTTTAATACATACTTTTTTTATAATTTTATTCTCCAGCTATATGGATCTTCAGATTTATTCGTTTGAATATCCGTAATTGTTTTCTTTAATAGGCCAGCGAAAGAGTTGTCTAAATTGGGTAAATCATAATCTTTTTCTTTGTAACCAAAGCAAGAGATTGGAGAAATTACAGCAGCAGTTCCTGTACCAAACATTTCCTTTAAACTTCCAGATTGTGCTGCAGCAACAACTTCTGAAACAGAAATTTTTCTTACTTCAACGTCAATTTTTAAATTTTCAGCAATTTCAATGATACTCTTACGTGTAATCCCGTCTAAAATCCGATCGTTCGTAGGGCTTGTAATTAACGTATCATTAATTCTAATAAAGATATTCATTGCTCCAGCTTCTTCAATATACTCGTGTGTATTGTCATCTGTCCAGATTACTTGATCATATCCTTTATCAATGGCTAATTGAGTTGGGTAAAACTGAGCGGCATAATTACCACCTGCTTTTGCAAAACCAACACCACCATTTGCAGCACGTGCATATTTTTCTTCAATTAAAACTTTTACCTTACCTGCAAAGTAAGCTCCAGAAGGCGCTGTACAAATTATAAATTTATATTCATTTGCAGGAGAGGCATGAAAACCGTTTCCAGAAGCAAACATAAAAGGTCTAATATAAAGGGAACTTCCTTCATTTGTAGGAATCCAGGCTTCATCAACTTTTAATAATTGCTTTAAACCATTCATGAAAATTTCTTCAGGAATTTGAGGAATTACCAAACGCTCTGCAGATTTATTTAAGCGCTTGCAGTTCTCTAATGGTCTAAATAACAATGTGTTTCCTTCAGCATCTTTGTATGCTTTCATTCCTTCAAAAATAGATTGTCCGTAATGAAAAATCTTTGCAGCAGGGTCTAGAGAAATTGGTGCATATGCCTCAATAATTGGATTTTGCCAAGCACCATCTTTAAAAGTACACGTTAACATATGATCAGAAAAAACACTACCAAAAGGTAAGTTATCAAAATCTACACTTTCAATGTTAGATTTTTCTATATGTTTGATTTCTATATTAGAATTCATATTTATAAGGATTATTTTTCAGAACAAATGTACATAATTTATTAATCCGAAGCGATATAAAAACGGTCGGTTTGATGTTAAAATCCTTATATTTGTTTGCGAAGGATTAAAATATAGAATATGAAATTTGCAATTAAGTTTTGTGCAGTAGCATTGGTGTTTTTTGTAGGATGCAAACAAGGGGAAAAAGAAGATAAACTAGAAATAAGTAAGGTTCAAGAGTTGGCATTTGCTTCTTTTGGAGATAAAATTTATAATGAGAAAGTAGTTACTTCAAAAGAAATGTTGATTAAATTTGAAGACATGATTGTTGGCGATACTATAAATATAAAATTTGCGTCAGAAATTAAGGAAGTTTGTGCTGCTAAAGGATGTTGGATGAAACTACCTTTGGCAGAAGAAAAAGAAGCAATGGTTCGTTTTAAAGATTATGGCTTTTTTATGCCTTTAGATTCAAAAGGAAAAGAGGTTGTTGTAGAAGGAAAAGCATTTGTACAGACAACATCAGTAGTAGAATTAAGGCATTATGCAAAAGATGCAGGAAAAAGTAAAGAAGAAATTGCAGCAATTACAACTTCGAAAAAGGAGTTTTCATTTGAAGCAAATGGAGTTTTATTAAAAGTTAAATAACCATAGATTTCGATTTAAGACAATATAAAAATCATAAAAAATACAAGCAGTTTGAAAAGAGAAATTTTAGTAACTTCAGATGGTTCTACAACCATACATTTACCAGAGTTAGACGAACAATATCATTCTAAAAATGGTTCAATTAATGAAACATACCACGTATTTATAAACAGTGGATTAAAATTAGTTTCTTCTGAAAAGGTTGCAATATTAGAAATTGGTTTTGGTACTGGTTTAAATTGTTTTATTACCTATTTAGAAGGTAAAAAAGTTATTGATTATGTGGGCGTAGAAGCGTATCCGGTTACTGCTGAAGAGGTTGAGAAGATGAATTTTATTTCAGTATTAAAAGCAGAGAAAGATAGTGCTGTTTTTGAAAAAATGCATGCTGTTTCTTGGGAAGAAAAACACCAAATTTCAGAAACATTTTCTTTATTGAAAAGAAAGCAACTGTTTGAAAATATTGAAGATGAAGATGCATTTAATCTAATATATTTTGATGCATTTGGTGCACGGGTGCAACCCGAATTATGGTCTGAAGAGATCTTTAGAAAAATGTTTAATACTTTAAAAGAAAACGGAATTTTAGTAACCTATTCTGCAAAAGGTAGTGTAAGAAGAGCAATGCAAGCAGTTGGTTTTACTGTAGAACGTTTGCCTGGCCCTCCAGGAAAAAGAGAAATGCTAAGAGCTATTAAGAAGTAGTGCGTAGTTTTTGCATATTTGGCAGTATAAATGAGTTAAGTTTACTTAAATAAATAAGCCTATTTTGAACCATCAATTAAAAATAAATAAGAATGCAGTTTAGAAGAAAGTTTGGCAGAAAAAAAGAATCAAAACCAACAAAAGGACTTTTTTTAATTTTATTATTAGTGGTTGCTGTTATTTTGTGGTATAAAATGGAAGTTATTTTAGACAGTTTATTTTAAAGATTAAAATAATAAAGATGGCTATTGTAAAAACAGAAAAAATTATTTTAGGAATTGATCCTGGTACAACAATTATGGGTTTCGGACTGATAAAGGTTGTTGGAAAGAAGATGGAATTTATTCAGATGAATGAATTAATGTTAAAAAAATATGACGATCATTATCTAAAGCTAAAACTCATTTTTGAGAGAACAATAGAACTAATAGATACTTATAATCCTGATGAAATTGCAATTGAAGCTCCGTTTTTTGGCAAAAACGTGCAATCTATGTTAAAGTTAGGAAGAGCTCAAGGAGTTGCAATGGCAGCAGGTTTGTCACGTGAAATACCAATTACAGAATATTTGCCAAAGAAAATTAAAATGGCAGTTACAGGAAATGGTAATGCTAGTAAAGAGCAGGTTGCTTTGATGTTAAAATCGCTCTTAAATTTAAAAACACTTCCAAAAAATCTAGATGCAACAGATGGTTTAGCGGCAGCGGTTTGTCATTTCTATAACTCAGGAAAAGTTGTCGGAGGAAAAAACTACACAGGCTGGGCTAGTTTTGTGAAAGACAATCCTTCGAAAATTAAATAGCTTAGAAAAAGATACAAATTAATAACCGATAACCTATAACTAATTTGTCCGGAATATACATTCACATACCATTTTGCAAGCAAGCATGTTTTTATTGCGATTTTCATTTCTCTACCTCGTTAAAGAAAAAAGAAGATATGATTGTGTCTTTAGTAAGAGAAATTGAACTGAGAAAAGACGAGTTAGAAGATAAAGTTATAGAAACTATTTATTTTGGAGGAGGAACACCTTCCGTTTTAAATACTGAAGAAATTCAGGTATTAATAGCTGCAGTATATGCAAATTTTGAGGTTATAGAAAACCCGGAAATAACGCTAGAGGCAAATCCTGATGATTTGTCTGAAGAGAAGATAATTGAGCTTTCTAAAAGTTTAATTAACCGCTTAAGTATTGGTGTTCAATCTTTTTTTGAGAAAGATTTAAAACTAATGAATCGTGCACATAATTCAGAAGAAGCAAAGAAATCTTTGTCTTTTGCAGCACGTTATTTTGAGAATATTTCTTTAGACTTAATATACGGAATTCCGTATTGCACAAACGAAGAATGGTTGGTTAATATTCAGACAGCATTAAGTTTTGGTATTCCGCATATTAGTAGTTATGCTTTAGTAGTAGAGCCAAAAACAGCTTTAGAAGCTTTAATAGCAAAAGGGAAAATTAAAAGTGTTTCTGATTATAAAGTTCAAGAGCAGTTTCAAATGCTAACAAAAGAGTTGGACAAAGCGGGGTATATACATTATGAATTATCTAGCTTCGGGAAAGAGGGTTTTTTCAGTAAAAACAATACTGCCTATTGGTTTGGGAAACCGTATCTAGGAATTGGTCCATCTGCGCACTCCTTCGATGGAAAACAACGCAGTTGGAATGTTAAAAACAACACGAAGTATATAAAATCGATACAAGAGAATATAGTTCCTATAGAAAGAGAGACCTTATCTACAGCAGATAGATACAATGAATATATTATGACTGGTTTAAGAACTATGTGGGGTGTTTCGTTGAATGAAATTGAAAATAACTTTGGAGTAAAATATGCTGAATATATAATGAGTCAATCTAAAAAACACATTGAAGAAGGTCTGTTATCTAATAAAAATGGAGTTTTAAAAACTAGAGAAAAAGGGAGGTTTTTGGTAGACGGAATTGCTTCTGATCTTTTTATGTTAAACTAATTCAAGTTCCTTTTCTAATTTTTATAAATCTTTGAACACTTTTTTATTTAATAACTTATATTTGAATCTATTTCAGTAAAATATTAAAATAATTTTAGCCTACATGAAAGCAATTATAGAATACAATTCTAGAAAAATTACAATAGATGTTTCTAAACCTTTAGATATTTCTATTGCCATAGATGCATCAAGAAGAAACGTAAATGCTTGGTATTTAGGTGAGCCAGAGATATTTCCAGAGAATATTAATGGTGAATTAGTGAAGGTTTCTGAAGGTGCTGTTATAAACTTTAATAACATTCATTTTAATCCGCATGCACACATAACACATACAGAATGTGTGGGTCATATTACAGAGGAGGTACATTCTGTAAATCAGAATTTAAAACATTATTTCTTTGTTTCCGAGGTGGTTACAGTTGCACCAGAAAGCAGAGGAGAAGACTTTGTAATTTCTGAAAAACAATTAAAAACAGCGTTAAGAAACAAAAAAAGAGATGCTATTATAATTAGAACATTGCCTAATTTAAAGGATAAAAAGACGATGCAATACTCGAATACTAATCCGCCATACTTGCTGGAAGAAGCAGCCGTTTATCTGCGTGAAAAAGGAATAAAACACCTATTGATTGATTTGCCTTCTGTAGATAAAGAAAAAGATAACGGAAAGTTATTGGCACACAATGCTTTTTGGAATACTACTGGCGAAGTTCGATTAGATGCAACGATTACAGAATTCATCTATGTACCAAATTCGGTAGAAGATGGTGAGTATTTATTAAATTTAATGATTGCACCTTTTGAAAATGACGCAACACCTAGTAAGCCCATTTTATATAAAATTATAAAATAAATTTATGCAAAAAATCTTCCATAAAATTTTTTTTTTATTTGGGATTAGTATCCTATTATTGGTGCTGACTTATAATGTCTCTTATGCCGATATTTCTCTAGAAGAATTAAAAAAGGAATATGCAAATGAACAATCAGAGTTTGTAGAAGTTAACGGAATGCAGGTGCATTATAGAGATGAAGGTACTGGTTTTCCAATTGTTTTAATGCATGGCACAGCAGCTTCTTTACATACCTATGATGCTTGGACAAAACAACTCTCCAAAGACTATCGAGTTATTAGATTAGATCTACCTGCCTTTGGATTAACAGGTCCAAACAAGAATGCAGATTACTCTATAGAGAGTTATACAAAGTTTTTGTCTCAATTTTTAGAAAAAATAAAGGTTGATAAATTTTATCTTGCAGGAAATTCTTTAGGAGGAAATATTGCTTGGAATTATGCTGCAGAATACCCAGAGAAAGTACTCAAACTTATTTTAATAGACGCCAGTGGTTTGCCAACCTTTACCCCACAGCCACCAATTTTTAAAATGGCAAAAACACCAATCTTAAATTCGTTGTTTTTGTATATAACACCAAAGTTTTTTATTAGAAAAAATATAGAGCAAGTATATGCTGATAAATTAAAAGTTACAGACGCTCTTGTTACACGGTATCATAAAATGTCTTTGAGAACAGGAAATAGAAAGGCTTTTATAGATAGAGCAAAAACAGATTTCAATTTAGCTGAAAAAGTAAATTTAGTAAAGTTAAAAAGTGTAAAAACTACTACATTATTAATTTGGGGAGCAAAAGATACTTGGATTCCTTTGGGAAATGGAAAAAGAATGGATAGCATGCTGCCGAATTCTAAACTAGTTATTTTAGAAAATTCAGGTCATGTTCCTATGGAGGAAAACCCAAAAGAAAGTTTAGAATTTTTAAAATCTTTTTTAAACGAATCTTCATAAAAATTAAAAATGCACATAGCGCAATTAAGAGATTTTTGTTTGTCAAAAAAAGGAGTAACAGAGCACTTTCCTTTTGATAACGTAACTTTGGTTTTTAAAGTGATGGATAAAATTTTTGTACTTCTAAGAATAGATAAGTGGGAGCAAGGTGCACAATGTGTAAATTTAAAATGTGATCCTGAGAAAGCAGAAGAATTACGAGAAGTTTATGAGGGTGTGCAGCCTGGTTGGCATTCAAATAAAAAGCATTGGAATACAGTAGCTGTAAATAACAGTGATGTTTCAGATGATTTGGTTCAAGAACTCATCAATCATTCTTATGCTATGGTAATAAAAGGATTGACAAAAAAAACACAAGTAATATTAAAGGATTTGTAAAATGAAAAAGCAAGAACTTAGAGCGCTTTACAAGCAAAAAAGAAAGGACCTAACTGAAATCCAAATTAAGGGTTTGCAAGAAAATATATACCAACAGATTTATAACTTAGATTTTTCTACTGTTAAAAATGTGCATTTATTTCTATCCATGCCTAAATTTAAAGAGATAGATACCACACCTTTAATTACCTATTTTAGAAACAAAAATAAACGGATTGTAATAAGTAAATGCAATTTTAAAGACAATACATTGTCGCATTTTTATTTAGAAGAAGATACTGTTTTATCTTTAAATAAATTTGGGATTTTAGAACCTGTAGCTGCAGAATTAGTCGAAGAAAATAAATTAGATTTAATTTTTATACCAATGTTAATCTCTGATGATAAAAAATTTAGAGTGGGTTATGGAAAAGGTTTTTATGATCGATTTTTATTAAATTGTAGGAAAGACGTAAAATTTATAGGGTTAAATTTTTTTCCACCGATAACAGCAATAGAAGATAAAAATGAGTTTGATATTCCTTTACATCAAGTAATTTATCCTAAATAAACCGAGACTGCTTATTTAACACCTAAGAAAATGATTAGTTTTTAATAGTACAAGTATCGCCTTGCTTATGATGTCAAACTATTTTCATAAAATCTTCTGCTAAGATCTTTCTAAGATACCACAACAGCTGTTGTGCATTTTCTTTAGAAAAAACTAGCGGTGGTTTTATTTTTAAGACATTATGATCTAGACCATCGGAACTCATTAAAATACCATGGTCTTTCATTCTATTGATAAGGTAATCTGTTTGTTCTGGTAATGGTTTTTTTTGAGCATCTACCAATTCTATTCCTAAGAAAAATCCTTGGCCTCTTACATCACCAATAATAGGAAAATCTTTGGCTAGATTGAGAAGTTGTTCTTTTAAATAAGCACCTACTTCTAAAGCATTTTCTTGTAGTTTTTCTTTTTTTACAGTTTGCAATACTGCAGTTCCTATAGCACAAGAAACAGGGTTGCCTCCAAAGGTGTTAAAAAACTCCATACCATTGGCAAAACTATTGGCTACTGCTTCTGTACAAACCACAGCTGCCAAAGGATGTCCGTTTCCTATGGGTTTTCCAATGGTAATAATATCTGGTATTACATTGTGTAATTGAAAGCCCCAAAAAGATGCTCCAAGTCTTCCACAACCTACTTGTACTTCATCAGAAATACACAACCCACCTGCTTTTCTAACCGCTGCATAGGCTTTAGATAAAAAGCCTTTTGGCAACTCTATTTGTCCGCCACAAGAAATAATAGGTTCTACAATTAGCGCACTTACACCATCTCCTCTTTTATGAATCCTATCAATGCATTGTTGTACTTCTTCTGCATATTTTTCTCCAGTATTTTTGCCCCTGTATTTCCCTCTAAAAGCATCTGGTAATGGAAAGATATGTGTGTGTTCTGGTGCTCCTTTACCACCTTTTCCATCAAATTTATAAGAAGAAATATCTATACAAATATTTGTGTTTCCATGATAACCAACCCGTGAGGCAATAACATCTTCTTTACCTGTTACAGTTTTTGCCATTCTAATAGCCAATTCATTGGCTTCACTGCCAGAATTTACAAAATGGACAACACTTAATTCTGGTGGTAAGGTTGCTAAAATTTCTTTGGCTAGTAGGTTTATGTTTTCATGCAGATAGCGAGAGTTTGTATTGAGAACAGCTGTTTGCTCTTGCCCTGCTTTTACAACTGTAGGATGCTCATGGCCAACATGAGCAACATTGTTTACAGTATCTAAATATTTTCTTCCCAATTCATCTAAAAGATACACCCCTTCTCCTCGAACCATTTTAAGAGGTTCTTTGTATTGCAAACTCAAGCCTTTTCCTAAATGCTGTTTTCTATACTCAATTAATTCTTCGTTTGAAGTATTCTTTTTTGTTTGGAGGTTTTTAATATGAAACAATGCATTAGGGTCTATGCAAAGACTTTTCCAAACAGCTATTTGGTTTGCATAGGCAACTCCAGGAAAATCAGTTGTATAGTCTAGTAACGAGAGCATTACTTGAAAATGCAGGTGAGGGGCCCAATTACCATTGACGGTTTTATCTCCTAATACACCAATTTTTTGCCCTTTTAAGATTGTGTCTCCTTTTTGGTAATGCAACACACTTGCTGGATCTAAATGACCATATAATGTGTAGAACTCAATATCTTCTTCTTTATGTTTTAAAACAACCAAGCCACCATATTCTTTATCTCCATGGTCATTTACTGCTACGGTTATTTCACCATCAAACAATGCATGAACAGGCGTATTTGTAGGAAGCCAAAAATCGATTCCTAGATGAATAGTTCTACTTTCTGGGCCATAATTTCCTATTTTATCATAGGCAGTAGCTGTGTACAGAGGTCTTGGCTCTAGATACCCGCCAGAGATAATTTTTGTTGGATGTTCTTGTTGAAGCTGGTCTATTTTAAATTGAAAAAAGTCAATATTGTTAAAATCGGTTTGATGGCCAATCCAAGAACTAGACACACTTAGATCTAATAGTTCTATTTCTTTTCTATGAACCGATGGGAATAATTCTGTTAAAGAATATTGAGTAGTTGCTGCCCATTTTCTAAATTGTTCTTCATTTGGGTGTGCAGAAAAACCACAGGTATTTCTAAAGGAATAATGTGCAAAATCTTCTGAAATTTTAGACCATTTATATAAGACTCCCCAGGCAGGTTTTTCGCTAATCCAAAGATATTCATTGTCTGGTTCTTCAATTTTACTCATAGCAGCTCTGGTAACAATAATTACAAGCCGCATGGCAATGGCATTAAATAAATGAGCTAGCTCTTTTTCTAATAAAGGAAAAGAATTATGATATCCTTTTATAAATGCAAGAGCCGCCTCTAATGGATCTTGATGACCCATGGTACCATAGGCACAAAGAATGGCTAGATCATTAATGGTTTGTGTGTGCATGGCATCTCCATAGTCTATGGCTGCTTTTGCTTTTGGCTGTACTATGCTATTGGTAACAATAATATTATTGTCATTAGGATCATTATGTACAATACTTTTTCTTAAACTAGTGTAGGTGGATTGATAGGCTTCAAACTTATCTTGAAACAGCATTAGTATTTCTTTTTCGGAAGCTTCAAATAAATGTAGTTGCTTTTTTGTCCAAAGAGATTGTGCAATATCCCAGTCAAAATTATAATGCGCTTCCGGGTGCTTAAAACCTTGTAATACTTTTGTTAAGGTACCACATTGCGCACCAATACTAAAGCGTAAATCTTCTAATTGTGGGTTTGCAGCACTCCAGACTTTGCCAGAAACCCAAGTAAGTAAACGTACACAACGCGTTTTTTTGTAACGATCTGTAATTTCAGAAATTAAATGATTGTTTTTATCTGTAACGGCTTTTGGAGCAATGATTTCTTCATCGCTATTCTCAATAAATTGCAATAAGTGCTGCTGGTATTCTAGATACTTTTTGTTTTCTTCAACTCTAGAAATTTTTAAAATATACCCTTCTTCATTCTCTATTTTAATTCTAAAATTAAAATCAACATAACCGGGTAAAGGAGATGCAATTCCTTTGATTTGATACAAGTCAAAAAGAATTTTTTCGGCCTCTAGTAATGAGATTTTCTGTTGCGCGTAATTCATAATTTAAAAATAGGATAAAACTTGAATAAAAACCCTTTTTATTCTTTGTAAATTTGTTCTAAATATAGCAAGATTATGAATGTGAAAGGAAACATTATAGATATTCTTAATAAAAGAATTTTTAAAGGTGAAGTGGTCATAGAAAACGGACAAATTTCGGCTATTAGAGAAGTAAATCACGAGGTAGAAAATTATATTTTACCTGGCTTTGTAGATGCGCATATTCACATAGAAAGTTCTATGGTAGTACCTTCAGAATTTGCTAAAATTGCTGTTGTACACGGAACGGTAGCTACTGTTTCCGATCCGCATGAAATTGCCAACGTATTAGGAGTGCAGGGAGTAGATTTTATGATTGAAAACGGGAAGAAAGTTCCCTTAAAATTTAATTTTGGAGCGCCAAGTTGTGTGCCTGCCACTTCTTTTGAAAGTGCTGGAGCTGTAATTAATGCTGATGATATTAAGTTGATGATGGAAAACCCTGACATCAACTATTTAGCAGAAATGATGAATTACCCTGGGGTATTGTTTGATGATGAAGAGGTGCTTAAAAAGATTGAACATGCAAAAAACAACAATAAACCAATTGATGGTCACGCCCCTGGTTTAAGAGGCGATGATGTTACTAAATACATTGCTGCAGGAATTTCTACAGATCATGAGTGTTTTACTTTTGATGAAGCATTAGAGAAGTTGCAAAAAGGAATGAAGGTACTTATTAGAGAAGGAAGTGCAGCCAAGAATTTTGAAGCCTTAATAGCTTTATTACCAGAACATTTCGAAAATATGATGTTTTGTTCAGATGATAAGCATCCAGATGATTTGCTATTAGGGCATATAAACCAGTTATGTGAAAGAGCAGTAGCAAAAGGAATTGATGTTTTTAAAGTGTTGCAAGCAGCTTGTGTAAATCCTGTAAAACATTATAATTTAGAGGTTGGTTTGTTGCAAAAAGGAGATGCTGCAGATTTTATTTTGGTTGATAATTTAAAAGAATTCAATGTTTTAGAAACCTACATTAACGGAGAGCTGGTGGCTAAAAACGGAGAAAGTTTTGTGAAATCTGTTCCTTTTGAAATCTTGAATAATTTTAATACGGATAAAAAGAAAGTAGCAGATTTTAGATTTGAATCTTCAGCAAATAAAATTAGAGTCATTGAGGCTTTAGATGGAGAGTTGGTAACCAATCAAATAGCAGCAGATTCTTTAATTATTGATGGAAATTTGGTATCAAACACAGCATCAGATATCTTAAAGATGACGGTGGTAAATCGCTATGAAAATTCAAAACCATCCATCGCTTTCATTAAAAACTTCGGAATTAAAGAAGGTGCCATTGCAAGTTCTGTGGGGCATGATTCTCATAATATTATTGCCATTGGGGTTTCAGATGAAGCAATTTGTAAAGCTGTAAATTTAATCATAGAAAATAGAGGAGGCGTTTGTGCTATAAATAATATTGAAGAAAAAATAGTCTCTTTGCCGGTTGCAGGTATTATGTCTGATTTGTCTGCGGAAGAAATTGGCAAATCATATGCAGAATTAGATCAAATAGCAAAGAAAATGGGTAGCAAACTGAGAGCGCCTTATATGAGTTTATCTTTTATGGCCCTATTGGTAATTCCTTCTTTAAAATTGTCAGACAAAGGTTTATTCGATGGAACTTCTTTTAAATTTACTTCTTTGGAAGTGCTTTAAGTTTACTTGGTCTTAGTGGTTTTAACTACATGCATTCCAAATAACATCTTTTGGTGTGGGTGCAGTGATTGTTATTTCTTGTTTAGAAACTGGGTGTATAAACTTTATTTTTCGGGCATGTAAACTAATGCTTCCGTCTTTGTTAGAACGCGGAAAACCATACTTTAAATCGCCTTTTATAGCACTACCAATATAAGATAACTGTGTTCTAATTTGATGATGCCTGCCTGTTTCTAAATCAATTTCAATTAAAAAATAATTCTCTAATTTTTTAATGATATTGTAGTGCAGGATAGCTTTCTTACTTCCTTCAATTTCTTTCTTATAGACAAAAGACTTGTTCTTTTTTGTGTCTTTTTTTAAAAAATTAGTAAGGGTGTCTGTAGTTGCTTTTGGTGCATTTTTCACAAGTGCCCAATAGGTTTTCTTAATTGTCTTTTCGCGTAACATTTTATTTAAACGCTCTAAAGCTTTAGAGGTTCTTGCAAAAATTACGATTCCAGAAGTAGGTCTGTCTAATCGATGCACGGTCCCAATAAAAACCAGACCAGGTTTATTGTATTTATCTTTTACGTACTCCTTAACAACATCACTTAACGGTTTATCGCCTGTTTTATCACCTTGGGTAATATCACCAGCCCTTTTGTTTACAATAATGATGTGATTGTCTTCAAATAAAACTTGTAAATTTTCTTTTGTGGAGTTCATAGCACATTTTAATACTACTTTAGATAAGTCTAAAGGTTATTTAAAATCTTTAGCAACATCTTGGTTTACACCATCAATAAAATCTAAAAATTCTTTTCTACCTAAACCTGTAGAAGAAGAGGTTAAAAATGATGTTGGTAATGTTTGCCAAAATTGTAATAATTTCTTCTTGTAAGAAGTAATTTGTTTATTTAGTTTAGAGCTTCCAAGTTTGTCTGCTTTTGTGAAAACAATACAAAACGGAATTTGGTTTTCACCTAAAAACTGCATGAAATCTAAATCTATTTTTTGAGGATCATGTCTTGAATCTATCAATACAAAAGTGCATACTAACTGCTCTCTTTCTTTAAAATAATTTTCTATAAAATATTGAAAAATTACTCTTTTCTTTTTAGAAACTGAAGCATAACCATAGCCAGGTAGATCTACTAAAAACCACTCTTCATTTACTTTAAAGTGATTTATAAGCTGTGTTTTTCCTGGTTTTCCAGAAATTTTAGCTAAATCTTTCCGCTCCATTAACATATTAATTAATGAAGATTTACCAACATTAGAACGCCCTATAAAGGCGTATTCTGGCATTCTTTCTGGCGGCGCTTTGGTAACATTACTGTTACTCATTATAAACTCTGCTGACTTAATTTTCATTAGATTATATATTTCTAGAAATCAGCCATTTGTGAAGAATTGTATTAAATTCTAGAGGTCTCTCCATCATTGCAGCGTGCCCACATTTGTCAATCCAAAATAAATCAGAATCAGGTAAAATTTTATTAAAATCTACAGCAACTTCTGGAGGGGTTACAACATCTTGTTTTCCCCAGATTAAGCAGGTTGGCTGTTTCATTGCAGGTAAGTCAGCTGACATGTTGTGTCTAATAGCACTTTTTGCAATTGCTAAAGTTCTTATTACAGAACTTCTATCATTTACTATTTTAAAAACATCATCTACCATTTGTTTCGTTCCGATAGCCGGATCATAAAAGACGCCTTGTGTTTTTTCTTTAATATATTCATAGTTTCCTCTTTTAGGGAAACTATCTCCCATAGCTTTTTCATACAAACCAGAACTTCCTGTTAAGACGAGTGCTTTAACATGCTCTAGATTATGTTTTGTGAAATATAAAGCAATATGACCACCTAGAGAATTACCTAGTAAGATGGCACTATTTACTTTTTTTAGCTCCATAAATTCTTTTAGAAATTCAGCTAAATTTTTAACGTTGGTTTGTAAAAGAGGAAGGGAGTAAAGGGGTAGTTCTGGGATTAATACTTTGTAGCCATTTTTAGAGAAATGTTCAAAGGTGTCGTTAAAATTACTTAAGGCACCCATTAAGCCATGTAAGATAATAATAACAGGTCCTTCACCTGCCTCTGCATATGTAAATTTCCCTTCGGTTTTCAACTGGTCTATCATCGTTCAATTCGATTTACGTAATGGCAAATGTAATTCTTTTTTATAACATAATTCTCGTTTTATTAAATCACTCCAAATCAAATTTTAAGACGGGTCTTATCTCTAATTGGTCCAAAAAAGGAATAAGTTGTTAACAATGTGGTAAAAAGTGGTAAGAAGTGGTAAAATTTATATATTTTTGATATCTATAAAAACCTATTTTATTCGTGATAAATTTAATTGGGACATATGAATGTAAGGCAGATGCTAAAGGCAGGGTGATGTTCTCATCTGCGCTTAAAAAGCAGTTGCAACCAATTATAAATGAGGGATTTGTAATAAAAAGAGCTGTTTTTCAACCTTGCTTAGAATTGTATTCTATGGAAGAGTGGAGTTTAATGATGGTTAAAGTTAATAAGCTGAATAAGTTTGTTAAAAAGAACAATGATTTTATTAGAAGATTTACAGCAGGTGTAAAAATCGTTGAATTTGATGCTGCGGGTAGGGTTTTAATTCCTAAAGATTTATCTGAGTTCGCTGGAATAAAAAAACAAGTTGTTTTGTCTTCTGCGTTGAATATCATAGAAATTTGGGATAAAGAGAACTATGAAAAGGCAATTGATGATGCTGCTTTAGATTTCGCTGATTTAGCGGAAGAGGTAATGGGAAATACAGAATTAGATGAATTATCATAGTCCAGTTTTATTAAAAGAAAGTATAGACGCTTTAGCGATTAAAGAAGATGGTGTCTATGTAGACGTTACGTTTGGTGGTGGCGGTCATTCAAGGGAGATTTTGAGTAGACTTGGTGAAAATGGAAGATTGTTTGGTTTTGATCAAGATCCAGATGCATTAGAGAATGTAATTGATGATGTTCGTTTTACGCTGATTCCAGAGAATTTTAGATATATCTCAAGATTTCTAAGGTTTAACGGTGTGAAGAAAGTAGACGGAGTTTTAGCAGATTTAGGTGTTTCTTCTCATCAATTTGACGAAGGGGAAAGGGGCTTTTCTACTCGTTTTGACGGTGACTTAGATATGAGAATGAATCAGAAATCTAAAATTTCTGCAAAGGAAGTTATTAGCAGTTACTCGGAAGAAAAATTAGCAGAGATCTTGTTTTTATATGGTGATTTAAGGAACTCAAGAAACATAGCCAAAACAATTGTAGAAAAAAGACAAGAAGAAAAAATTGAAACAAGTTTTCAGTTAAAAGAGGCCTTACAAAAATATTTACCGAATGCGGTAGAGCATAAAATATTAGCACAGATATTTCAAGCCATTAGAATTGAGGTAAATGAAGAATTAGAGGTATTGAAGGAGTTTCTTCTGCAAATGCCAAATTTATTAAATAAAGAAGGACGGTTAAGTGTTATTTCCTATCATTCTTTAGAAGATAGATTAGTAAAAAGATTTATTAGAACAGGTTTATTTGTTGGTGAACCAGAAAAAGATGTTTTTGGAAATGTAGAAGTTCCTATGGAGAAAGTAGGAAAGTTGATAGTGCCAGAAGCAGCCGAAATAAAAGTAAATAACAGATCTAGAAGTGCAAAACTTAGAATTGCTACTCTAAAAAGGAAAAAGTAATAAGATGTCTAAAATTAAAAAAAGTGTGTACGGCTTTTTAAGAGGAAGTTTCCTTACAGATGAGTCTGCTTTTAAAAATTGGCGCATTATTATTTTTGTGGTTGGACTGTTATTGGTAATGATTTCTAGTTCGCACAAATCAGATCAGAAAGTAATAAAAATTGCGGAATTAAATAAGCTGAAGCGAGAATTAAGAGCAGAGTATATAGATACTGGTACTATTCTAATGAGAATGAAAATGGAGTCTAGTATACGAGAGAAAGCAATATCTAGAGGTTTAAGACCTTCAGAAACCCCACCAAAAAAAATAAAAGTAACTTATAAAGACAATTAAAATTGGCAACTCACAAAAAAAGCATTTTAACGAAATTCTACATAGTAGGTGCTTTTATGACGTTGTTTTTGTTAGCTATTATTTTAAGAGTTGTTAATCTTCAGTACGTTCAAGGAGATGTCTATAGAGATCTAGCTACAGAACTTACGGTTAGACAAGACACTATTTACGCAAATAAAGGCAATGTGTATGCCGCAGATGGAAATCTACTAGCAACTTCGATGTCTAAATTCAATATTTTCATGGATTTAGTTACGGTAAAGAATACTGTTTTTGAAGAGAATATTGTGAGTTTGTCAAATGAACTTTCAAAAATGCTAGGGAATTCATCTAGTTATTATCAGAAAAAATTAAGGACTGCAAAAAATAAAAAAAGAAGGTACTTCTTAATTGCGAGAAATATTGGATACACAGACTATTTAAAAATGAGGAAATTTCCAATTTTTAATTTGGGGGTGTACAAGGGCGGTTTTATTGCAAAGCATAGAACGGAACGAGCGCACCCAATAGGTAAAATAGCTGAGAGAACGATTGGTTATGATGATTTTAGAGGTGAAGCAGGAATAGAAGGAGCTTTTGCAGATTATATGCAAGGTGAAAATGGATTAAGATGGGAGCAAAAAATTGCTAAAAATCAGTGGAAGCCAATTACCGACTTTAATGAAAAAGAACCAATAGATGGGCATGATATTATTACAACGATAGATGTGAATATTCAAGATATTACGCATCATGCACTTTTAAGAAAGTTAGAGTATTTTGAAGCAGATCATGGTTGTGCGGTGGTTATGGAAACTGCAACCGGAGAAATTAAAGCAATTTCTAATTTAGGTAGAACTAAAAAAGGAAAGTATTACGAAAAGAGAAACTATGCGGTATGGGAAAGTCATGAACCTGGTTCTACATTTAAGTTGGCAAGCTTAATGGCTGCTTTAGATGATAAAATGATTGATACTTCTACAGTTGTAGATACAGAAAAAGGTAAGATTTTTATTCACGGTTCTAAAGTAGAAGATTCTCATAGAGGTGGTTATGGTAAAATTTCGGCTGCAAGAGTTTTTGAGGTTTCTTCTAATGTTGGTGTTGTAAAGTTAATTAAAAAGCATTACGATCATCAGCCAGAAAAATTTATTAAGAAATTAGAAACATACGGATTTACAAAGGCAATTGGTTTTCCTATTAAAGGAGAAGGAAGACCTGTAGTACCTAGGCCATCTGATAAAAGATGGAATAAAATTTCTTTAGAGTGGATGTCTTGGGGATACGGAGTCTCTGTTACACCAATGCAAACATTAATGTTTTATAATGCTGTTGCAAATAACGGTATAATGGTAAAACCTAGGTTTATTAAAGAGCTAAGAAGACAAGATAAAACGGAGAAAGTTTTTGAAACAGTAGTTGTTAATCCAAAAATTGCTTCTAATGAAACTTTAAGTAAAATTAGAAAAGTACTAGAAAATGTAGTTGTAAGAGGAACTGCAAATAATATCTATTCTTCAAATTTTTCTATGGCAGGAAAAACAGGAACTGCTAAAAAATACCTTCCTAAACATAAAGACGAAAATGGCAACATGGTGGCTGCAGGATATTCTAACAAACACTACGTAGCTTCATTTGCAGGTTTTTTTCCTGCAGAGAATCCTAAATATTCTTGTATTGTGGTAATTCATGATCCTAAAAAGGAAAAAGGATATTATGGTGCAACCGTTGCTGGACCTGTTTTTAAAGAAATTGCTCAAAAAATTTATACAACAACTCCCATAGACAAGCAATCTGTAAAAGATAAAGCTAGTTTTGAAGAGATCGAAATGCAATACGCAACCTATGATGATGTATTGAGTAAAAGCTACACACAAATTCCAAATGTTACAGGGATGTCTGGTATGGATGCATTGTCTTTATTAGAGAATATTGGATTAAAAGTTGAAATTTCTGGAGTTGGTAAAGTGAAATATCAATCTTTAAAAAAAGGAGAGAAATTAGTAAAAGGAAACACAATCACCCTAAAATTATCATAGTCTGAAAAACTTAAAAGACATATTATATACCGTTGCAATTACTAAAGTATTTGGTACTACAAACGTAGCCGTAAAAAATCTTGTTTTCGATTCTAGAAAAATTGAAAATGAAGATATTTTTATTGCTCAAAAAGGAGTTTCTGTTGATGGACATTTATATATAAACAAGGCCATAGATTTAGGTGCTACTGTAATTGTTTGTGAAGACTTTCCTGAAACGCAAAAAGACGAAATTACATACGTTCAAGTGGTAGATGCAAATACTGCTCTGGCAGTTATGGCTTCAAATTTTTATGAGAACCCTTCTTCTAAAATACCTTTGATAGGTGTTACAGGTACAAATGGTAAAACTACCATAGCATCACTCCTATATCAATTATTTAAGAAGGCAGGATATAAAGTAGGGCTGTTATCTACGGTTAAAGTTTTGGTAGATGATGTTGAATTTAAAGCAACCCACACAACACCAGATTCTATAACTATTAATGGGTATCTAGATAAAATGATTGACGCTGGTGTAGATTTCTGCTTTATGGAGGTTAGTTCTCACGGTATTCATCAAAAAAGAACAGAAGGATTGGTTTTTACTGGCGGTATTTTTACAAATCTTTCGCATGACCATTTAGATTATCATCAAACGTTTGCAGAATATAGAAATGTAAAAAAAGAATTTTTTGATGGATTGCCAAAATCGGCATTTGCATTAACAAATATCGATGATAAAAATGGCAACTTTATGTTGCAAAATACCCAAGCAAAAAAGAAAACATACGCTTTAAAAACATTGGCAGATTTTAAGGTGAAGATATTAGAAAAACAACTTTCCGGCACCTTAATTTCTGTGGATGGAACCGAAGTTTGGACAAAGCTTATAGGTGTTTTTAATATCTATAACCTAACTGCAATTATTGCAACTGCAGAGTTGTTGGGCTTAGAAAAATTAGAAACATTAACAATTATTAGCGAATTAGAAAGTGTTAGTGGACGTTTCGAATATGTAATTTCAGAAGATGGAATTACAGCAATTATAGACTATGCGCATACGCCAGATGCATTAAAAAATGTATTAGAAACTATTAATGATATAAGAACAGGTAACGAAAAGGTAATTACAGTAGTAGGTTGTGGAGGTGATAGAGATCAAGCAAAAAGACCAAAAATGGCAAATATTGCGTCGCAATTAAGTAGCCAGGCAATTTTTACTTCAGACAATCCAAGAACAGAAAATCCGCAAACTATTTTAGATGAAATGGAAGTCGGTGTTGCCTCAGAAAACTATAGAAAAACATTGACAGTTTTAGATAGAAGACAAGCAATTAAAACGGCTTGTAAACTTTCTGAAGTAGGCGATATTATACTTATTGCAGGAAAAGGACACGAAAATTATCAAGAAATTAATGGATTACGTTCTTCTTTTGATGATTTAGTAGAAGTGAAAAATTGTTTTAACCAGTTAAAAAAATAGTAAGAATGCTGTATTATTTATTCGAATATTTAGAAAGTCAGTTTAGTTTCCCTGGAGCTAGTGTATTTCAATTTATCACATTTAGAGCTGCAGCAGCTTTTATTTTATCATTGCTAATTTCTGCAATCTATGGTAAGAGAATTATTCAGTTTTTACAAAAGCTGCAAGTCGGCGAAACTATTAGAGATTTAGGCTTAGAGGGTCAGATTCAGAAATCTGGTACGCCAACAATGGGTGGCATTATTATTATTCTAGCAACTTTAATACCCGTTTTTTTATTAGCAAAACTAAATAATATTTATGTAATTATTCTTGTAATTACTACCGTTTGGATGGGGCTTATCGGTTTTTTAGATGACTATATTAAGGTGTTTAAAAAGGATAAAGCTGGTCTGCAAGGTAAATTTAAAATTCTTGGACAAGTTGGTTTAGGTATTATTGTAGGATCTATGTTATATTTTCATGAAGATGTAACTATTAAAGAGCAATTGCCAGTTGCAGAACAAATTTTACAAGATAACGGCAGAACAACCGTTTTTGGAGTTGCTCATAAATCAACCAAAACTACCGTACCATTTTTAAAAGATAACGAACTAGATTATACAAAAGCTTTGAGTTTCCTTGGTGAAGGTTACGAAAAATATGGTTGGATTGTATTCATCTTTATTGTTGTTTTTATTGTTACTGGAATTTCTAACGGTGCAAACTTAACTGATGGGATTGATGGTTTGGCCGCAGGCTCATCTGCCATTATTGTCATTACACTGGCTGTCTTTGCATGGGTTTCCGGAAACATCATTTTTGCAGATTATTTAGATGTTATGTACATCCCTAATTCAGGAGAAATGACTGTTTTTATCCTTGCTTTTGCAGGAGCATTAATCGGTTTCCTTTGGTACAATACGTATCCTGCCCAGGTTTTTATGGGTGATACAGGAAGTTTAACAATTGGCGGGATTATAGCGGTAATTGCTATTGCTATTAGAAAAGAATTATTGTTACCAATTTTAGCAGGAATTTTTGTAGTAGAAAATATGTCTGTAATTATTCAAGTTTTCTGGTTTAAGTTCACTAAAAAGAAGTTTGGTAAAGGAAGGAGAGTCTTTAGAATGGCTCCTTTGCATCATCATTATCAAAAATTAAGTTACCACGAAAGTAAAATTGTAGTCCGTTTTTGGATTATTGGAATTCTTTTAGCGGTATTAACAATTGTGACTTTAAAATTAAGATAACGTGAAAAGGTTGGCAATACTTGGCGGAGGAGAAAGTGGTGTTGGTGCAGCTATTTTAGGCAAACAAAAAGGCTTCGAAGTCTTTGTTTCTGATAAAGGTGAGATTTCTAAAAAGTACATAGAAGTTCTTTTAAAGAATGCGATTGAATTCGAAGAAAAAAAGCATACAGAAAGTAAAATTTTAAACGCAGATATAGTTGTTAAAAGTCCTGGGATTGCAGATACAGTTCCTTTAGTTATAAAATTAAAAGATAAGTGCATACAAGTAATCTCTGAGATTGAATTTGCATCGAAATATACGAATGCAACGATTGTTGGAATTACGGGTTCAAATGGAAAAACCACGACTACATTATTATTGCACCATATTTTAAAAGGAGCAGGTTTAAATGTGGGCGTTGCAGGTAATATTGGTGACAGTTTTGCACAACAAGTTGCGAACGAAAAGTATGATAATTATGTATTAGAACTGAGTAGTTTTCAGTTAGATGGTGTAAAAGGTTTTAATAGCCATATTGCTATTTTAACAAATATAACACCAGATCATTTAGATAGATATGAATATGATTTTGAAAAATATATAGCCTCTAAATTTAGGGTCACAGAAAATCAGAAAGAAACTGATTATTTAATTTATGACGCAGATGATGAAGCTATTAGTAATTGGTTAAAAAAGAATAATACAAGAGCAAAATTAGTGCCGTTTTCATTACAAAAGGAATTAGAATACGGCGCTTTTTTAAAAAATAATATAATAACAATCAACATAAATAAATATACCCTCACTATGCCAATATCTACTTTAACAGTAAAAGGAAAACATAACGTAAAGAATGCAATGGCTGCAACAATGGCAGCGCAACTACTCAGAGTTCGAAAAGAGTCTATAAAAGAGAGTTTGGCAAGTTTTGAAGGAGCAGAACATCGTTTAGAAAATGTAGCAAAGATATATGGTGTTGAGTATATTAATGATTCTAAAGCTACTAATGTAAACGCAACTTTCTATGCTTTAGAATGCATGGATAAACAAACTATTTGGATTGTGGGTGGTGTTGATAAGGGAAATGATTACAATGACTTGTTGCCCTTGGTTAGAGAAAAGGTAAAAGCAATTGTTTGTTTAGGTCTAGACAACGATAAAATAAAAAATATATTTGGCAACGTAGTAGATATCGTAGTAGAAACTGCAGGTGCTGAAGAGGCGGTTAAAGTTGCCCGTAAGTTATCAGAAAAAGGAGACGCGGTTTTATTGTCGCCAGCTTGCGCAAGTTTCGATTTGTTTGAAAATTATGAGGATAGAGGACGCCAATTTAAAACAGCAGTCAGAAGTCTGTAAACCATTTAAAATAAAAAGATATTTACCTAGAAATGAAAACCATTTTTAAACATATAGAAGGAGATAAAACCATTTGGGCAATTGTTGCTATTTTGGCTATATTTTCATTTATGCCTGTGTACAGTGCAAGTACAAACTTGGTATATGTTGTAGGTTCTGGCTCTACATTTGGTCATTTAGTAAAGCACATGGTTTTATTAATTATGGGTTTTGCTATTATTTATGGTGTACATAAAATACCGTATCGTTATTTTTCTGGAGGCTCTGTTTTAATGCTTCCAATTGTTATTGTTTTACTAGTTTTTACGCTTGCGCAAGGAACTACTATCGGAGGCGCAAATGCAAGCAGATGGATTCGTATTCCGCTTGTTGGTGTTGGTTTTCAAACATCTACTCTTGCTGGTTTGGTTTTAATGGTCTTTGTTGCTAGATATTTAGCTAGAAATAAAGAAAAAGAAATTATTTTTAAAGAAAGTTTGTTGCAACTGTGGTTGCCAGTTAGTCTAGTTTTAATCTTAATTTTACCTGCAAACTTTTCTACAACAGCTATTATTTTTGCAATGATTTTGGTTATTGTTTTTATTGGTGGTTATCCTTTAAAGTATATCGGTTTTATTTTAGGTGCAGGAATTTTAGCACTTACTTTTTTTATATTAATTGTAAAAGCCTTTCCAGATGCAATGCCAAACAGAGTGCAAACATGGCAAAATAGAATAGAAAGTTTTTCTAATGAAGGAGGTAAAGAAGCATATCAAGTAGAAAAAGCAAAAATAGCAATTGCAACGGGTGGTCCGCTAGGAGTTGGGCCAGGTAAAAGTGTTCAAAAGAATTTTTTACCACAATCGTCATCAGATTTTATTTATGCAATTATTGTAGAAGAATATGGTCTTTTTGGTGGAGTTATGCTTGTACTTGTATATTTCTTATTACTCTTTAGAATATTTGTTGTCTTAAAGAAAACAGTCACTATTTTTGGCACATTATTAGTCATTGGTGTTGGTATACCGATTATTTTTCAGGCAACCATAAACATGGCAGTTGCTACCAATTTATTTCCTGTAACAGGTCAAACACTGCCTTTAATTAGTAGTGGAGGTACTTCTATCTGGATGACCTGTTTTGCATTGGGCATGATTTTAAGTGTGAGTGCATCTAAAGAAGAAACAGAAGAAGATATTTTAGATGATAATCCTTTAGACATACTTCATGAAACAATCGATTAACATATTAATTTCTGGAGGTGGAACTGGCGGACATATTTATCCAGCAATTGCAATTGCAAATGAGATAAAAGTACGGTACCCGAATGCTAATTTTCTATTTGTTGGGGCAAAAGATAAGATGGAGATGGAAAAAGTTCCACAAGCAGGTTATGAAATTAAAGGATTATGGATTTCTGGAATTCAAAGAAAATTGACATTAGATAATATATCATTTCCTTTTAAACTGATACACAGTTTATACAATGCATTAAAAATTATTAATAAATTTAAACCAGATATTGCCATTGGTACTGGTGGTTTTGCAAGCGGACCAACCCTAATAATGGCAGCTAGAAAAGGAGTGCCAACGTTAATACAAGAACAAAATTCATACCCAGGAATAACAAATAAATTATTAAGTAAGAAAGCAAAAAATATTTGTGTTGCTTATGATCATTTAGAACGGTTTTTTCCTTTAGATAAAATTATAAAAACAGGGAATCCAGTTCGCCAAGACTTGCTTTCTATTCATTCAAAAAAAGAAGATGGAAAAATCTTTTTTAAACTAGAAAAAACCAAGAAAACTATTTTAATTTTAGGAGGAAGTTTAGGTGCAAGAAAAATAAATCAATTGGTAGAAAGTAATATAGGTTTTTTTAATAGTCAAAAAGTTCAGGTTATTTGGCAATGTGGTAAGTTCTACTTTGAGGAGTATCAAAAGTATAATACGTCAGCAGATATACAAGTGCATGAATTTATAAATAGAATGGATTTTGCATATGCTGCAGCAGATATAATTATATCTAGAGCGGGCGCAAGTTCGGTATCTGAATTGTGTCTTGTGGGCAAACCGGTAGTTTTTATTCCTTCGCCAAACGTGGCCGAAGATCATCAAACAAAAAACGCAAAATCTATTGTAGATAAACATGCCGCTTTAATGATTAAAGAAGCCGATTTGGAGACGTTTCCAGTAGTTTTTGAATCGTTGATAAAAGACACAGGTAAACAAGAAAGCTTGTCGCAAAATATAAAAGAATTAGCTCTTCCTAGTGCAACAAAAGATATTGTTGATACTATTGAAAAATTATTAAAAAAGTGAATTTAAAAAATATACATAACATTTATTTTCTCGGAATTGGGGGTATAGGAATGAGTGCAATTGCACGTTATTTTGCTTTAAATGGGAAAAAAGTAGCAGGTTATGACAAGACACCTTCTCTAATTACAGAGGAACTAGAGGAATTAGGTATAGCAATTCATTTTGAAGATGCTGTAAAAAACATTCCAATTTCATTTTTAAATAAAGAAGAAACGTTGGTTATTTTTACACCAGCAATTCCAAAGGATCAAAGCGAATTTAATTATTTTCTGGATCATAAATTCACCATTTTAAAGAGGGCAGCAGTTTTAGGTAAAATTACTGAAACTACATTTTGTTTAGCAGTTGCAGGAACGCATGGTAAAACAACAACATCTTCTATTTTAGGTCATATTATGGCTGAGGTAAAAGCTACTTCTTTTTTAGGTGGAATTGCAGAGAATTATAATTCCAATTTAATTTTAGGGTCCACGGAAATTAGTGTTGTTGAAGCTGATGAATTTGATCGTTCTTTTTTACAGTTAAGTCCAAATATTGCATGTGTAACTTCTATGGATGCAGATCATTTAGATATTTATAAAAATATAGAAGCATTAAACGAATCGTTTGTTTCTTTTTCGAATAAAGTTTCAGATACTTTAATTATTGCAAAAGGACTACCTCTAAAAGGGCTAACATATGCAATTGAAGTAGCAGCAGATTATAATGCTTTTAATTTAAAAATAGAAAATGGTGTCTATATTTTTGATGTAAAAACACCTACATCAGAAATTAAAAATATTGAATTTCATTTACCAGGGCGCCATAATGTAATGAATGCCTTGGCTGCTTTGGCTATGGCAGACGTGTATGGAATTTCATTAGAGAATATCAAACGAAATTTATCAACTTTTAAAGGTGTTCAACGCAGATTTTCATATAAAATTAAGACAACAGATTTTGTACTTATTGATGACTATGCACATCACCCAATAGCTATAAATGCAGTAGAAAATTCAGTAAGAGAGATGTATCCAAATAAAGAAATTTTGGTAGTTTTTCAACCTCATTTATTTTCAAGAACAAGAGATTTTATAGAAGATTTTGCTTCTGCGTTATCAAAGTTTGATGACGTATTGTTATTGGATATTTATCCAGCAAGGGAAACTCCTATTGTTGGGGTAGATTCTAATTGGTTGTTGAGTAAAATTGAAAATAAGCATAAAAAATTGTCACAAAAACATAATTTAATAAAAGATATTAAAAATTCTTCTGCAAAAGTAGTTGTAATGTTGGGTGCAGGAGATATTGGAGTACTGGCAAATGAGGTAACAAGTGAACTTTTAAAAGCACTAGAATATGAAGCTTAAAAGAGTTGTAAAGTATTTGTTATTGGTTGGTTTAATTGGGTTTTTAGGCTTTTTGTATAGCTTTACTTCTAATAGGAATAATGTAAAAAAAGTAACAAAAATCGAAGTAAAATTTGAAGCTGGAAACAACAATTTCTTAACACATGCAATGGTTGATAAATTGTTAATACAAAATAATAAAACAGTTGAAAACCAAGCAAAATCTGTGCTAGATTTATATAGCTTAGAGCGCAGCGTATCTAGAAACCCTTATATAGAAAAAGCAGTGGTTTTTTTAACCATAGCTGGGGTAGTAAAAGCAACGATAAAACAACGTACACCAATTGCAAGAATTCTTTCTAGTAAAGATTCTTATTATGTTGATAAACAGGGTGTAAAAATGCCTTTGTCTGCTAATTATTCAGCAAGAGTGTTGTTAGTTTCAGGGTTTGAAAATGCAGAAGATATTCAGGTTATTTTACCTCTAATAGCAACTGTTTTAAAAGATAGTTTTTTGCAAAAAGAAATCGTTGGGATTGTGAAATCTGCCGATGATACGTATGAGTTTTCTGTAAGAAGTGGAGATTATAAAATTAATTTCGGAAAATTAACAGAAATAGAATTGAAATTTAAGAAGTTAAAAGCGTTTTATAATACTACATTTAAAAATAAAATGATACAGGAATATAAAACGATTGAATTAAAATATCACAACCAAGTTGTGTGTACAAAATAAGTCGAAATGGAAAACAATAAAATAGCTGTTGGTTTAGATATTGGTACAACTAAAATTGTTGCCATGATTGGTCGTAAAAATGAATACGATAAAATAGAAGTTGTTGGTATTGGTAAAGCGAAAAGCTTAGGCGTAAAACGAGGTGTTGTAAGTAATATTACACAGACCATACAATCGATTCAGCAGGCCGTAGACGAAGCAGAAAGTGTTTCTGGTGTAAAGATAGAAGACGTTGTTGTAGGTATTGCTGGACAGCATATTAGAAGTTTACATCATTCAGACTACATTACAAGAAATAATGCAGATGAGGTAATAGATGAGGCAGACATAGAAAACTTAGTAAACCAAGTACACAAACTTGTAATGTTGCCAGGAGAAGAAATTATTCATGTGTTACCACAAGAATTTAAAGTAGATTCTCAAGCAGATATTAAAGAACCAATTGGTATGTATGGTGGTCGTTTAGAAGCAAATTTTCATGTAGTTGTTGGGCAAGTTTCTTCTATTAGAAATATTGGCCGTTGTGTAAAAAGTGCTGGTTTAGATTTAAGTGATATCACCTTAGAACCATTGGCATCTGCAGCCGCAGTGCTAAGTGTAGAGGAAAAAGAGGCAGGTGTAGCTTTGATCGATATTGGTGGAGGTACCACAGATTTAGCCATTTTTAAAGACGGTATTATTAGGCATACTGCGGTTATTCCTTTTGGAGGAAATGTAATAACAGATGATATTAAAGAAGGTTGCTCTATAATAGAAAAGCAAGCAGAGTTATTAAAAATTAAATTTGGATCTGCGTGGCCAGGAGAAAATAAAGAAACAGAAATTGTTTCAATTCCCGGTTTAAGAGGAAGGGAGCCAAAGGAAATTACCTTAAAGAATTTATCGAAGATTATTCATGCTAGAGTGCAAGAGATTATTGAGCACGTATATTTAGAAGTGAAAAATTATGGACATGAAACTGCAAAGGGAAAGTTAATTGCAGGAATTGTCTTAACAGGTGGTGGATCTCAATTAAAACATCTACGTCAATTAGTAGAGTATATTACTGGTATGGATGCTAGAATTGGTTTTCCTAACGAGCATTTAGCAGGAGATTCTGAAGATGCTTTATCTAGCCCATCATATGCAACAGCAGTTGGTTTGTTAATGGAAGGTTTAAATAGAGACGATAGAGAAGAAGAAAATACTATTGAAGAAGTTACTCTAGAAGGTACAGATATATCTGAAAATGACCCAGCCATAGACGAGAAACCAAAATCAAAAAAGAAAAAATCATTTTTTGATAAGTTTACAGAAAGTCTTAAGGATTTCTTAGACAATGCAGAGTAAAAGAAGTGATTACGTAAAGAGTGGTTCAAGAGAACATATATAATAAAGAAAAAATAAAATATAATAGAACGTTATTATGAGCACAGAATTTGATAACATTTCATTTAATATGCCAAAGACACAATCTAACACTATAAAAGTAATTGGTGTTGGTGGTGGAGGAAGCAATGCAGTAAACCATATGTTTACGCAGCAAATTAAAGGTGTAGACTTTGTAATTTGTAATACAGATTCACAAGCATTAGAAAATAGTTCAGTTCCTAATAAAATACAATTAGGTGCTCACTTAACTTCTGGTTTGGGTGCGGGGGCAAATCCAGAAATTGGAGCACAAGCAGCCAAGGAGAGTATGCAGGAAATTCAGCAAATGTTAAATACCCAAACAAAAATGGTATTTATAACAGCAGGAATGGGTGGTGGAACGGGTACGGGAGCCGCGCCAATTATTGCAAAAATTGCTAAAGATATGGATATTCTTACGGTTGGAATTGTAACTATGCCTTTCGCTTTTGAAGGAAGAAGACGATCTAAACAAGCTCAAGAAGGAATTGATCAATTGCGCCAAAATGTAGATTCTTTAATTGTAATTAATAATAATAAATTACGTGAGGTATATGGAAACCTTGGCTTTAAAGCCGGTTTTTCTAAAGCAGATGAAGTTTTATCTACTGCTTCTCGTGGTATTGCAGAGGTAATTACCCATCATTATAAGCAGAATATTGATTTACATGATGCAAAAACAGTGCTTTCTAATAGTGGAACAGCTATTATGGGCTCTGCAAAAGAAGAAGGAACTAATAGAGCAAGAACGGCTATTGTAAAAGCATTAGATTCTCCATTATTAAACGATAATAAAATTACAGGAGCTAAAAATGTATTGTTGTTAATTGTTTCAGGAACTAATGAGGTTACGTTAGACGAAATAGGAGAAATAAACGATTATATTCAAGATGAAGCAGGGTATGACGCCAATATTATTATGGGTGTTGGTGAAGACGAGAAATTAGGAGATTCTATCGCTGTAACAATTGTTGCCACTGGTTTTGCAAAAGATCAACAGAGTACAATAACAAATACAGAGGTTAAAAAGATAGTTCATACTTTAGAGAATGATCAAAAAGCAACCTATAATTTTGATGAAAAAACCATTACGAAGTCGCCTACTTTAGAGCAACCAATTTCTGATGTTATCCAAGAAAAAATTATTCATATTTTAGAAGATGATGCGGAAATTGAAGAAGTAAAGCCAACTCCGAAAATGGACTTGATACCGACTTCTGAAACCATTGTAAATACACCTGTGTTTCACGAAGAAGTATCTCTAGATATCGTTTCTGAGGATGATTTTGTTATTACAGATGTTACACCAATTGTAGAAGCTGTTGTTGAAGAACCAAAACAAATTCAAGCAGATTTATTATTCGATTTACCGTTAAATAATAAAAGAGAAGAAGTATCACAAGCTATTACATTTAATTTAAATGAGCCTTCTGAAGATGTTAATGATATAGAGGTTGTTGCAGTAGAGGAAGTTATTCCTATCCGTAAAATTCAAGAGACACGTTACGTTTTAGAAGATTTTGACGCAAAACCAACGATTGGTAAAAGTTCTCGCATTACTGGAAAAGATACCACTGTTGCGGAAGAAGAAATTCAATTTGAATTGAAGACAGCAGCACCTGAAGCGAAAATAAATAGTATACAAACAATCAGTGAAGAAGTTTCTCCTTTAGATTTAACAATATCTGAATTACAAAAAAGAGCAGAAGAAAGACGTAAAAAAATGAAAGGTTTCAATTATAAATTCAATGATCAATTGAATAAAAATATAGATGAAATTGAACGCCAGCCAGCTTATAAAAGATTAGGATTAGACTTGAGTGCAGGTGCATCAATTAGTAAGTCTAAGACAGCTATTAAAAATGATGATAGCGATATTGATTTTAAATCGAACAATTCTTTTTTACATGACAATGTAGATTAGTACTCGTTCTGTTAAAAGTTTAAAAACCGCATCAAAATTAATTTGATGTGGTTTTTTTGATTTTAATTTTTAGTTTAAGGAAGTTTTAAAAGCAGCTTAAAAATAGCGAAAGGTTTAATTAATGTATACAATATATGATAGTTCAATATCTTTGTGACGTTTAATTAAAGCATACATTTTTATTATCTTTACGCATCTAATTTAGTAGTATGAAAAAAGGAATATATCTCTTTATTGTTATTTTATTGTGCAGTTGTAGTCCGAAATTATTCAAAGAAAAATGGACAAATATTCAGGCACCTGAAACTTTTAACGCACGTTTTGAAACTACACAAGGGAACTTTGATATTGAAGCAAAAAGAGAATGGGCCCCAAATGGTGTAGACAGATTGTATCAATTAATTACAAAAAACTATTATCAAGATATTTCAATTTTTAGGGTAGTTCCTAACTTTGTGGCGCAATTCGGAATTCATAATGACACTTTAATAAATAATAGTTGGCAACGGAGCGGTATAAAAGATGAACCTGTAACGCTAAAAAATGATGCGATGACAATTGCATTTGCAAGAGGAGGCGTTAAAAGTCGCTCTAATCAAATATTTATCAATCTAAAAGATAATTATCGTCTAGATAAACTGGCATATTCTGGAGTTACTGGTTTCCCGGTAGTGGCAAAAGTAGTTGCTGGAAAAGAAGTTATTTTAAAGTTTTATGATGGGTACGGAGAAAAACTAGGAGGAAAACAAGATATGATTTCAAAATTTGGAAACGTATTTGTACGCGAGGAATATCCGAAAACAGATTTCATTATAAGAGCATATATTTTAGAATAACATCTTGTTTGAAAAATTGTATGGATTTAATTTACTTTTTTAGTAAAAACATAAAAATTTTCGTCAATTAGAAAACTAGTGCCGGCTAATGTTAGCTCTAATTTTTTCCAATTACTTGTTGGGTAAATCCATTTTTCTTTACCATTGATACTTGTTTTTAAAGGCATTTCAAAATTAGCAACAGTATTTGTCCAACGATATTTTAAAGTCTTGTTTTCAATCGTATGTTCTAAGGTTGGTATTTTAATGGTTCTTAAATATTGATTAAAAAACGGATTCAAATTAAAACCAGTTTCTTTGCTTAAAAAATCCTCTATCTGTTTTGTTGCAACCGTTTGATGATAAAAGTCAGCATTCATTTTTCTAAGAATAAGGCGCCATTTTTCGTCATTATCTATCAATTGCCTTAAGGTGTGCAACATGTTACCACCTTTGTTGTACATATCTGATGATCCACTTTTATTTACATTGTACTTTCCAATAATAGGCATTTTATTTGCAATCGTTTTTCGAAGGCCAATTACATATTCAGAAGCTGCTTTTTTACCATAATAATAGTCTAAAAAAAGACTTTCAGAATAATTGGTAAAACTTTCATGAATCCACATGTCAGCAATATCTATGTCTGTAATATTGTTTGCAAACCATTCATGACCAGATTCATGTATAATGATAAAATCGAATTTTAAACCCCAACCTGTTCCAGATAAATCTCTACCAAGATACCCTTGTTTGTATTGATTTCCATAGGTCACAGAACTTTGGTGTTCCATGCCTAAATAAGGTACTTCTACCAATTTAAAACCATCTTCATAAAAAGGATATGCACCAAACCAATGCTCAAAAGCTTTCATCATTTTTGGTGCATCTGTAAACTGTTTTTTTGCTTTTTCTAGATTGTCCTTTAATACATAGTAATCCATCGATAAAGGTCCTTTTTCTCCATCAAAAATTTCAGAAAAATGAGTATAATCGCCAATATTTACATTTACTCCGTAATTATTTATTGGGTTGTCTACAAACCAATTATAGGTTGTAGTTTCTCCATGGTTTTCAATACTTTCTAACCTACCATTCGAAACATCCATTAAATTGCTTGGAACTGTTACACTAATGCGCATACTTTCTACTTCGTCATACATATGATCTTTGCAAGGCCACCAAACACTTGCACCTAAACCTTGACAAGATGTGGCTATAAAATGCTTGCCATTGGCATCTTTTTTCCATGAAAAACCGCCATCCCAGGGTGCTCTAATAGCTTCTTTAGGATTTCCTTCATACTGTACAATAATACTTTCTGTATTGCCTATTACTTGCCGTTTAGTAAGTGTTATGAAGTGGGCATTTCCATCGTGTAGTATCTTTAAGTTTTTACCGTCTTGTGTAACTTTTGTTATATTTAAAGGTGCTTGTAAATCAATTTGCATTGTTTGATTAGCGCTTAAAACATTGTACTTTATCGTATTTTCTCCTGAAACATATCTTTTCTCTGGATCTACTTTTACCTTTAAATGATAATAGGTTAAATCCCACCAAATTCTTTCTGGGGTTATTGAACCTCTCAAGGTATCTTGTCTAGAGAAGTTGTTTTTTTCTTCCATTAAGCCTTGCGATTGAAAATTTATAGCATACATAAATGTCAAATACAGAAGTATATAGAAACGATATTTCATATTGCTATTTTTTTAATATTATTTCAATTGGAAACCTTTTGCTGGTTTGGCATTCAATAGATGGCTTACAAAATAATCCCAACGTTTTCTCGTCATGTAGTTTGTCATATCTCCATAACCATGTCTTTTATTTGGGTATAAAATCATGTCGAAATCTTTATTTGCTTTTATTAAAGCCTCAACTACCAGCATTGTATTAGACGGGGGTACATTATTGTCCATAGAACCATGGGTAATTAGTAATTTTCCTTTTAAATCTTTTGCAATTAATTGATTCGCTTGATTGTCATAATTGGTAGTTCCGTCTGTTTTTCCTTCAAGATTTCCTTCTATCAAAAGTCCTTGCCATTTTTCTCCCCAATCTGCTTCGTAATTTCTATTATCATGATTTCCAGCGCCAGAAACAGCTACATCATAAAATTCAGGATATGTAAAAACAGCTCTTGTCGAAGCAAATCCTCCACCAGAATGTCCCCAAATCCCAATTTTTTCGAGATCCATTCCTTTGTATTTTTGTGCTAATTGTTTAATTGCGGTTATATTATCTGGCAAACCATTATCTCCCATATTTCCATAATAGGCGTCATGAAAAGATTTAGAGCGCATTGGTGTTCCCATTGCATCAACTGCTATAACCACAAAACCTAATTCTGCAACTGCTTGAAAGTCTCTCCAAACAGGTCTAAAACCGTAATTACCTATACTTCCAGATTGCGGACCTGGATAAATATAATTTAAAACAGGATATTTTTTATTGGCATTATAATGAGAAGGTAAACACATAATACCGTACAAATCTGTTTTTCCATCTCTTGCTTTTACAGAAAACTCAACTGGTGCTTGCCAGTTTTTTTCTTTCAATTCAGAAATGTCTGCGGTTTCTAAATCCATTATTTTTTCACCAGACCCGTTTCTTAAAACAGTAATTGGTGGTTCTGTGGTTGTTGAGTAGGTATCAACTAATAGCGAATAATCGTCAGAAATAGTAACGGAATGTGTTCCTTTAGAAGGCGTTAGGTTGGTGAAGTTAGTACCATCAAAATTTACTTTATAGTAGTAATTATGATACGGGTTTCCAGCTTCTTTTCCACCAGCAGAAAAATAAATCTGTCTATTTTCTTCGTCTATGCTTTTTATTTGCTTCACAATAAAATCACCAGAAGTAATTTTATTTTTCAATGCTTTCGTTTTTAAATCATATAAATAAAGATGACCCCAATCCGTTTTTTCCGAATACCATATAAACTCATTAGAATCGAATAACACTTTCCAGTTTTCTGCATTTACCCCAGATTCATAATAGGTTGCTACTACTTCTTTGTGAACAGATGTAACAGCGCCAGTTTGGGCATCTGCAATTTGTAAATGTGCAATTTTATGATCTCTGGAACTAGATACAAAAGCAAATTTTGTTCCTTTTTTATTCCATTGTGCATCCAGTAATTCGTTATTTCTACCAGCAATATGGTCTGTTGTAGTGCCCCTTTGAAAATCTTTCTCCATTTTTAAACGCACCGTTTTTGGTTGGTTTCCTAAATGAATAATTACACGTTCAATGGTGAATATTTCGGCATCTCCAGGCAAAGGATGTTTCCATGCTTCTAACCTTGGATGACCAACATTTGAGGAGGTTAAGTACATCATACCAACACCTCTTGCATCTTGCTGAAATGTTGCAATTTTATCAGAATTTGGAGACCATTTTAAAACAGCCCCATCACTTTTAATCCACCCTGCATTATTAGTTGCATACCCATAATCTTGTTTTCCATCAAAAGTAAGTTGCATACGTTTATCGGTATCTAAATCACGAATCCAAAGATTATAATGCTCAATATAAGCGGCTAATTTACCATTAGGAGAAACATGTTCATTGCTGTCTGCAGGGTTTCTTTCTGAAGGTTGTTGCACTAAAGTATGCTCTTTTATTTTGTATGCGTATTTTTGATTGAAAGCAATAAATTGTAATATATTTAAATCATCAGAAAAAGAAACATTAGAAATAGGCAATGCGTTTGCATTTATTTCTTTATACAACTCTTTGGATAGCGTTTTAGCTAATTTTTTGTGGTTAAAAGCAGTTTCTTTTGTTTGAGTATTCGTGTTTACTAAGACGAATTTTTTTCCATCTTTAGTTTTGGTAGTATAAAGTAAGTTATTGTTGTTTACAAACGCACTTCCAGAAACTTGGTTATAAACTAAACCGTACAAACTTCTATCCATATGCTTTGCAGCATCTTCATACTCTGAAATTGTAAATTGCTTTTGATTTTTTGAATTAGCACAACTAAAAATTACTATTGAAAAAACAGTAAAAATCGAGATTTTACTAAAAACTGATTTCATCATAAGTCTAATTATTTTTTAGATAATTCTGTAAAATAGGTATAGAAATAAGGAATTGTTTCGATTCCTTTTAGGTAATTCCAAATTCCGAAATGCTCATCGGGTGAGTGAATTGCATCAGAATCTAAACCAAAGCCCATTAAAATAGTTTTACTTTTTAAATGTTGTTCAAATAAAGCAACAATAGGAATGCTACCGCCACTTCTTTGCGGAATTGGTACTTTTCCAAAGCTTGTTTCGTAGGCTTTACTCGCCGCTTGATACGCAATATTATCTGTTGGAGTAACATAACCCTGCCCTCCATGATGTGGTTTTACAACCACTTTTACAGATTTTGGTGCTATACTTTCAAAATGATTTTTAAATAACTCGGTAATTGCTCTCCAATCTTGATTTGGCACTAAACGCATCGATATTTTGGCAAAAGCTTTGCTCGCAATTACAGTTTTTGCCCCTTCACCAGTATATCCTCCCCAAATTCCGTTTACATCTAAAGTGGGTCTAATAGCATTTCTCTCATTGGTAGTGTATCCTTTTTCTCCATAAACGGCATCAATATCTATCGATTTTTTGTAATTTTCTAAAGAGAAAGGTGCTTTCGCCATTTCTGCTCTCTCTTCTGTGGACAATTCTTCTACATTATCGTAAAAACCAGGAATGGTAATATGATTATCTTCATCAGTTAGAGAGGCAATCATTTTTGTTAGAATATTAATTGGGTTGGCAACTGCACCACCATACAAACCAGAATGTAAATCTCTATTTGGTCCTGTAACTTCAACTTCAACATAACTTAAACCACGCAAACCGGTTGTAATAGAAGGTATATTGTTTGCAATCATTCCAGTATCTGAAATTAAAATAACATCATTTGCTAATTTTTCTATATTTCTTGGCACAAACCAAGCTAGACCTTCAGATCCAACTTCCTCTTCGCCTTCAATCATAAACTTTACATTACAAGGTAAATTTCCTGTGGAGGTCATGTATTCCATTGCTTTTACATGCATATACATTTGTCCTTTATCATCACATGCACCTCTAGCAAAAATTGCTCCTTCTGGGTGAATTGCTGTATTTTTAATAACAGGTTCAAACGGAGGTGAAGTCCATAATTCTATCGGATCTGCAGGTTGCACATCATAATGTCCGTAAACGAGCACTGTTGGTAGGTTTTTATTAATAATTTTTTCTCCGTAAATAATAGGATAACCTGGCGTTTCGCAAAGCTCCACATGGTCGCAACCTGCTTTTTTAAGACTTTCCAAAACGAAATCTGCAGTGTTTAAAACATCTTTCTTATATGCTTTATCTGCGCTTACAGATGGTATTTTTAATAAACTAATCAGCTCATTTAAAAAGCGTTTTTTGTTTTCTTCTATATACGTTTGAATAGTACTCATAAAGTTATTTTATTATTTCTTCATCAAAAATAGAAAAATTATAATGAACAAGTTTGTAGTTTGCAAGTATTGTTTATATTTGCATCCCGAAACTTCGGATAAGTTGCAGGCGTGGTGGAATTGGTAGACACGCTAGACTTAGGATCTAGTGCCGCGAGGTGTGAGAGTTCGAGTCTCTCCGCCTGTACAGCATAAAACCTCAATATCATGACTATCATGTAGTTGAGGTTTTTTCATTTATAAATAAGTATAATTATTGTACGATAAAAATATAATAGTCCTTAAAATAAGGTTGATCTTCACCTACACTTGTTACGTTTACTGCATCAGGAAAAACGCTAAAAACTTCAACAGATTTTACTTTTTCAATACTCTTTTATGCTTTTTAATATATGTTTCCTTTTGAGGAGTTTTCGCTGAAATATCTATAAATTATATAAAAGGAATAGTAATGATTTTGGAAATAATTGGGGATCAGTATTAGACACCGGAGATGCAATATCTGGATCGGATGGCGTAACTACTCAAGTTTCATTTTCAACAGATTTAACAATTAATTCATTTTCTCAGTTTGTTCTTTCAAATACTGAATCAAATACCCTGTCTATAAATACTATAGAAGATAAAAATAAGCCAATAATTTACCCAAATCCTATAACAAAGGATGCTAATTTAAATATTAATATTCCTTTAGATTGGGGAAATTCGACATTAGTTGTTTATAATATTTTTGGACAAAAAATTAGTCAATCAACTTTAACTAGAGGCGAAAATATTTTAAAACTAAATATTTCTTCAGGTATCTATAATCTTGTTATTTTTAGTTCAACACACAAGTTTACTAAAAAGTTGATTTTAGAATAATAAACTTGCAGACTAAACGAAAGCTAAAAGCAATTACTTTTTCTCCTAATTCTAAAAATTCTTACGGATTTTCAAAATGGGGTGTATACTTTTATTACTATTGGAAATAGTAATAAAAGTATATTCTGTTGTTTCATACAATTAGATAGAAAAAATTAAAAGCATTATGATTTCTAAAATGTAATATATTTATTTAATTAATTTTTTTAGTCTGTAAACCGCCTGTTCTGCGGTAATGTCACGTTGTGGAGAACCAAACATTTCGTAACCTACCATAAATTTTTTTACAGTAGCACTTCTTAACAATGGTGGGTAAAAACTCATGTGCCAATGCCAATGCATATTGGCTTCTCCGTTTGTAGGAGATTGATGAATTCCACTAGAATACGGAAACGAACATTCAAATAATTTGTCATAAGCCTTTGTAATTTTTGAAATTGCGTCTGCAAAACCTAAATTTTCTTGTTTAGAAATTTTAGTAATATTAGTATGTTGTTGCTTCGGAACAATCATAGTCTCAAAAGGCCAAATAGCCCAAAATGGTATTAAAACAACAAAATCATCATTTTGGTAAATTATCCGCTCATTGGTTTCTAATTCTTGCTTTAGATAATCGCCTAACAAACTACTTTTGTTTTTATTAAAGTAATCACGTTGTTGCTTATCTTTTTTATAAGCTTCATTTGGTAATGAAGATTCACCCCATATTTGACCATGTGGATGTGGATTACTGCAACCCATAACGGCACCTTTATTTTCAAAAATCTGAACATAATTAATCATGTCGTTATTACCTAACTTGGTGTATTCTTTCTGCCAAGTATGAACGATTTTATTTATGTCTTCAACAGTCATGTCTGCTAAACTTTTAGAGTGATCTGGACTAAAACAAACCACTTTACAAATACCTTGCTCACTTTCAGCTTTAAACAAGCCTTCGTTTACAGAAAATTTTGGTGATGTGGTCTGTAAGGCAGCAAAATCGTTTGTAAATACAAACACATCTTTATATTTAGGATTCTTTTCTCCATTAACTCTCGTATTTCCAGCACATAAATAACAATTTATATCGTGAGAAGGACGTTGCTCATTAGAAATATCTTCATTCTGTCCTTGCCATGGTCGTTTTGCTCTATGTGGCGAAACTAAAACCCATTCTCCAGTAAGAATATTAAAGCGTTTATGCGAAAACTCTTGTAAATCTGTATTCATTTTATGTCTTTTATTTAATTAATAATGTACCTTGAGATAATTTCACGCTATACACAGAGCAATCTTTGTCAAATCTTTTTTTAAACTGTTTAGCTGTATCTTTTTTAAACGTTTTAAATTCGGCTTTTTTTAGTAAAATTATAACACAACCACCAAAGCCTCCTCCCATCATTCTGGCTCCTAAAATATTTGGGTTTGTTTTTGCTAGATTGACTAAAAAGTCTAATTCTTTACAACTTACTTTAAATTTGTTACTCAAGCCTTCGTGCGATTGGTATAGTAAATCTCCGAGGGCATCAATATCATCTTTCTTAATAGCTTCAGAAAACTGTTTTACACGGATATTCTCATTAATTACATACAATGCTTTTTGATAATCTTCCTCTGTAATATCTGTTTTAATTCGCTCAAGATCATCTTTAGATGCATCTCTTAATGCCGAAATATTTAATATTTCTGATACTTTTTCACATACTTCACGTCTATCGTTATAGGCACTTTCAGATAAATCGTGCTTTACATTACTATTAATAAGCATTAATTTGTAGTCTTTAAAATTTATTTTATAAGCGCGAGAATCAACCGTCCTACAATCTAATAGAAGGGCACTTTTTTTCACACCAAACATACTTGCATACTGATCCATGATGCCACATTTTACACCAGCGAAATTGTGTTCGGCTTTTTGAGATACTAAAATCATTTCGTTTTTAGTTAAACCTAAATCGAATAATTCATTCAGTCCAAAAACAAAACTATTCTCTAAAGCTGCAGATGATGACATGCCTGCACCACTAGGAATATTGCCAGCAAAAATGCTATTAAAATTACCAATTTGCTTACCTATTTTTTGTAATTCTGCAACAACACCAAGAACATAATTTCTCCAACCACCACCTTCGAGAGGTTTTAAATTCTCTATTTTGAACTCATATAGCTCTTCTTTATTAAGAGCATAGGCATTACTGGTATTAGAATTACTTTTGCTTATGGCAAGCGCGATACCTTTGTTAATAGCTGCCGGAAAAGTAAAACCTTCATTGTAATCGGTATGCTCTCCAATAAGATTAATTCTGCCTGGTGAAAATACCATTAAAGGCTGCACTTTAAACTTATCTAAAAAGCAGCCTTTAACTTCTTTAATTAATTTTTTTTTCATAATAATTTAAGTAAAATAAATATACACTCCTATTACAATTAGACAGATAGTAATACTTACTGGTTTTAGATACTTCCAAGGTGTAATATCAACTTGTTTTGTGTATTCTTGAACGTATGCTTCTTCTCTTGGTTTGAAATAGCCAATGATTAACATTATCAAGATATTAAGAATAAATAGAATAGCGCATATGTCTAAAAAGTGCAATCTAGAAAAGATTTCTGGCGAATAAATATCAATTAGCATATAAGTAATGTATAATAAACAACCAGAAAATAATCCAATTTTTGCAGCAATTGCAGGCACATACTTAGTCGTATAACCAACTATAATAATAGTTAAAATAGGAATACTGTAAATACCATTTACTTTTTGTAAATAATCAAACAAACTTCCTGCATTTGCAATTAGGGGTGCAATAAACATAGCTGCAATTGCTAAAAGGACACCAAATGTTTTTCCGTATTTTACAATCGTTTTTTCGTTCGCGTCTTTATTTATGTGTTGCTTGTAAATATCAAGGCCAAACAAAGTAACAGAACTATTTAAAACACTATTAAAAGAACTTAAAATAGCACCAAATAAAACCGCTGCAAAAAAGCCAACCCAAGCAGTAGGTAATACTTTTTTAACTAACATTGGATACGCACTATCTGCACTTTCTAAATTGCCTTTAAAAATATGATAGGCAATTAAGCCTGGTAAAACTACAATTAATGGCCCTAATATTTTTATAAATGAGGCTAATAGTAATCCTTTTTGACCTTCTTTTAAATCTTTAGCAGCAAGTGCTCTTTGAATAATTTGTTGGTTAGTTCCCCAATAAAATAATTGTACCAACATCATACCTGTAAAAATGGTGTAAAATGGTACAGGATCATTTTCGCCACCCATGGATTTAAACTTATTAGGGTTCTCAGTAGTTAATATAGAAAGCCCGTCTAAAAGACTCCCTTCTCCAATCATTATTAAACCAAAAATTGGAATTAAAATTCCGCCAATTAATAAACCAATCGCATTAATAGAATCTGAAACTGCGACAGCTTTTAAGCCTCCAAAAACAGCATATATAGAACCAATAATTCCTATTCCCCAAACACATATCCAAATAGATTGCGTGTGTGTTACGCCTAATAATTCTGGCACGTCAAACATGCCACTTATAGCTAAAGAGCCTGAATATAAAATTACGGGAAGTAAAACTACAACGTAACCTGTTAGAAATAAGCCTGAGGTTAATGTTTTAGTAGTTACATCAAAACGCTTTGCTAAAAAACCAGGCACTGTGGTTAAGCCACCTTTTAAATATTTTGGTAATAAAAATATTGCCGTAACAACCATAGCAATTGCAGCAAGAGTTTCCCATACCATTACAGACAATCCGCTTTGGTATGCTGCACCATTTAATCCCACAATTTGTTCTGTAGATAAGTTGGTTAATAATAATGAACCAGCAATAACACCAGCTGTTAAGCTACGACCACCAAGGAAGTAACCATCTGATGAAGAATCTTCTGTATTTCTTGTTTTGTAATAGGATATTATAGCGACTAAAGCTGTAAATCCAATAAATGTTAAGAATTGCATAGTTTTTTGATTCGTTAGTTAGTGTTTATTTTACTGTTTCTGGTTTCTATAGCTAGTAACCATTTCATATTGTAAGTTTCATTTGGTTGCAGCGTTTGTAAACCAATTTTATTGTTAAAATTATTTCCAGCGCCTGTCATAGGCTCAATTGCAATAACATTGTAAACTTCAGGTGTGTAGAGTTGTAGAAAGTTTTCTTTTGAAGTAGACGCTATTTTGAAACTATATTCAGGTGTTAAGAAATCAATTTTATTTGTTTTAAGCAGATAACAGTCGTCTAATGTTACAGCCTTTAATTGAAAAGGCATTTCTATATTTAAGTTAGTTGTACCAGAAATAATTTGTTGGTTATCAAATACGTATTTTTTGTTACTACTAAAATTTAAAGTACTATTATCTAAGTTTTTACTGTAAAAGTAAGGATGCCATCCTAAGCTAAAAGGAAAGGTTTTTTCATCTTTATTGATAATATTAACTGATACTATAATTCCTTTTTTATTTAGTGTATAAGTTAACTCAATATTGAATTTAAAGGGAAATCCTTGATGTTCGCCGTAGTCTTTATATTGTAAAGTGACTGAAGCATCATTTAACGTTAATGCTTTTTTTGTACAAACAAAGGTCTTGTTATAAACTAAACCATGTAAAGCATTGTTTTTATCAACTTCGTTGCAATTGAGTTTGTATTTTGAATTATTAAATGTGTATTTTCCATCCTTAATTCGGCTAACGAATGGAAATAGAATAGATGAAGCATAATTATTTTTATATGTTGAAGCATCAAAATCTGCCAGAACTTGAGTATCTTCAAATACAAGATTACTCAATCTTCCTCCTTCATTTAAAGATATTTGTACTTTAGAGGCACCACCAGAACTTGTTAATTCGATATAGTGCAAACCTTGTGTTTCTATTTCTTTGAGTGTGTACAAACTGTTATAATGATTTTCTAATAATAAGACTATTTGGGTTTTCAATTTGGGCAAATTCATTATTCAAAATCATTTCTGCTAATCGGTGCCCCATAAGGTTAAAATTTGTAGATATGGTTGTAATCCCTCCTTCAACTATTTCCTTTAAAAGTGTATCATTATAAGAAATGATTCCGATATGCTGAACAAGTATTAACTGCTCTTCTTTTATTCGTTTTATAATTCGAATTAAATTCTTATCATCTAATAAGATGTATAACTCTCCTTTAGATAAAGCTCTATCTGTTAAAGTATCAATAATTTCACTTTGAATATTATTATGTGTGCAAAACAAGTTAAAACCGTCTAAAATCCCTTTCGGTTGACGCTCTTTATTATAAAGTAAAATTACTTTTTTATAGTTTTTTATTTGCTTTAGGCCGTCTTGTAAACCTTGGTAGATATCTTTCTTAAAGTTTTGATGAATAGAAGGGTAGGCCATTAGTTCTAAGTGCATTTGGTCTAAAATATAAACTTTATCATTAGGCAGTCTACTAATCACTTTTTCCGTTCCTTTAAGATTGGCAGGCATAATGATATAATAACTATAGTCGCCTGCATTGTCATTTATTAATTTATTAAAAACGTCAGTATTAAAATGATGGAAAAATATATCTACCTGTACATTCTCTCCCATACCAGTTAAAAAAGAATTGTAAAGATCTTCTTTAAAAGAATTGAGTTCATCAAACAGTAAAAATATTTTCTGATTAACCTTAATATCTTCGCTTGTAACATAATAACCTTTACCGACAATAGACTGCACAATGCCGCGCGTCTTTAATTCATTAAACGCTGCAACTACAGTATCTCTAGAAAGAGAGTGTTGGTTTTTTATGCTATTTAAAGAGGGCAATTTGTCGCCTTTTTTTAGCGCACCTTTAATTATAGCATCTTCAATAGATGCTATAATTTGCTTGTATTTAGGTATGCCAGATTTATCTTTTAGCGTTACGATTTTCATGGGACAAATATAGAATAAAAATCGAACTAAACAAACTAGTAGGTTCTAGTATGGTTTTGTGTAATTTTTTATCTATTTTTGAAAACAATTATCAAAATAAAAAATAATGAAAAAAATAATAGTCACAGGCGGATGTGGATATATAGGTTCACACACAACCATAGAATTGATAGAGAACGATTTCGAGGTTATTATTTTTGATGACTTGTCTAATTCATCAGAAAAAACCCTTGAGCGAATTGAAAAAATTACTGGAGTAAGACCGATTTTTGAAAAAATAGACCTAAAAGATCAACGCGCCACAGAATGTGCTTTTGATAGATATAAAGATGCTTTTGCTGTCATTCATTTTGCAGCTCTTAAAGCCGTAGGAGATTCTATTGAGAAACCTTTAGAATATTACCAAAATAACTTGTATTCCTTCCTCAATACATTAATGTGTCAGCACAAATTAGGAATACATAAGTTTATTTTTTCTTCTTCAGCTACGGTATATGGCAACCCTGACGTTCTTCCAATTACCGAAGAAAATAAAACTCAGCGCCCTTTTTCTCCTTATGGAAATACCAAAAAAATTGCCGAAGAAATCTTAGATGATTTTACAAAAGCAAACCCTAATTTTGCTGCGATTTCACTACGCTATTTTAACCCAATAGGTGCGCATGAATCTGGTAATATAGGCGAATTGCCTAATGGTACGCCAAATAACCTTATGCCATATATTACACAAACTGCTGCTGGAGTACGAAAAAAATTAATGGTTTTTGGTAATGATTACCCAACCAAAGATGGTACACCTATACGAGATTATATTCATGTGGTAGACTTGGCTAAAGCTCATGTAAAGGCCTTAAAAAGACTCCTAAAACAAGATCAAGAACAACCACTTGAAATTTATAATCTAGGCACAGGAAATGGGTTCTCTGTCTTGGATGTTATTCAGTCTTTTGATAGAGTTTCAAATACAAAGCTTAAATATGAAATTACAGATCGTCGTGATGGAGATGTGCCAAAATTATATGCAGCTACAGATTTGGCCCTTGAAAAGCTGGGTTGGAAAGCAGAGAAAGGTCTTGATGAGATGATTGATTCTTCTTGGCGCTGGGAGCAAAAATACAGAAACAATGAAAATGAAATTTAATAATCTTCATCTTTTAAGTACTAATTAATAAATTTTTTCCCTAAAGACCTTCAGTAAAACAATTGTTGTAAGTATATAATTTCTTACTATTAGTTTTTTAGTTTATACCTAATTTTAGGTATTCATATATGAACGATATCATTAATTGCAATTTCCCCCGATTATTGCAGATAAAATGTAAGAATTTCTTTTTTAAATAATTCAATCCATATAAATTTGTACGATATTTGTAAGGTAAAATACAAACTGTTTTAAAACAATTATATACTAATACAAAAACAATTTAATTGTATTCTTTAGTTATAGTTTCATTTTAGACAGTTTTATCGATAGAAACAAGGCTTTAACTAATATCAGGTTTTTGGATAGATGTGCTCTCTCCGCCTGTACAAATGATAAAGCTGAAGCGCAAACTTCGGCTTTTTTCATTTTTAAAAACTAACAAATTATTATGAAACTACATCCTTTAAAATTCACTCCTGTTTTTAAATACAGACTTTGGGGTGGAGAAAAATTAAAATCAGTTTTAAATAAAGAATATTCTGAAAATAATATTGGAGAATCTTGGGAGATTTCAGATGTAGAAGATGGCGAAACAGTTGTTGCCAATGGTTTTTTCCAAGGTAAAACTTTGAAAGATTTAATTAAATCTCACAAAGGAGAATTCTTAGGTAAAATTGTTTATGAAAAATTCGGAAATGAATTTCCGTTGTTAATTAAATTTATAGACGCAAAAACTCCGTTATCTATTCAAGTGCATCCAGGCAATGAAGTAGCAAAAGAGCGTCACAATTCATTTGGTAAAAATGAAATGTGGTATGTGATGGAAGCGGATAAAGATGCTGAGCTGATTGTTGGTTTTGATGAAAAGATAGAGAAGAAAGATTACAATACTTATGTTTCAGGCGGGGCTATTTTAGACGTTATGCATCATGAAAATGTTTCAGATGGAGATACGTTTTATATTCCTACAGGAAGAGTGCATGCCATTGGAGCTGGTGTTTTATTGGCAGAAATACAGCAGACTTCAGATATCACATATCGTATTTACGATTATGATCGTGTAGATGCTAAAACCGGAGCCTTAAGAGACTTGCATAACGACATGGCAATAGATGTGATCGATTTTGAATGTCACGACACATACAAAACAAGCTATGAGACAAAACCAAATGTATCTAATACGCTAGTACATTCGCCTTATTTTACCTCTAATTTTATAATTATTGAAGGAACTTTACAAAAAGACTACTCGAAATTAGATTCTTTTGTGATTTATATTTGTGTTGATGGTGCTTTAGAATTAGTGCATAACAAAAATAGTTTCTCACTTAAAAAAGGAGAAACTATTTTATTGCCAGCTTCAATAAGTAGTATAGAGTTAAGATCTCTATCTGAAAAAAGTAAACTCTTAGAAGTCTATTTATAATATCAGGTTAACTTTATAAGGTCATGTAAATAAATTATTTGTTTAATGAAATAATTTCAAAGTCTTCAGATCTTTCTGCAAAAGCGAACATTGCTTTGGTTTCTATTGGTGGTATTCTCAATTTTCTTTTGGTTAAATCTATCCAGGCACCGTATACTTTTATAACGGCAGAAAGTTCTCCTGCTTGATTATAAACTTCATGTACAAGTTTCCAACGTTCGTTGTTTTCTGATAACCCCTGTAGTTTTAAATTTACAGTAATATTTTCTCCTAAATGAATTTCTTTTCTAAAAGAGGTTTCTTCTTTAAATAAAATAGGACCTAAATTATGCAGTGTAAATTCATCAATAGAAAAATTATTTTTAGCAAAATAACGCACTCTTACTTCTGCAGCATAATCGTTGTACGCAGTATGGCGCATATGCCTATTTGGATCAAAATCTGCCCATTTAGTAGCAAAGGATACTTGAAAACTCATGTTTTTAGGAAATAAAAACCTCTGATAAACGCATTGTTTTGTCAGAGATTATAAATTATAAATTAGTTTCTTACGGTGTCTGTAGTATTTTTTAGTTTTAGATCTTTTAAGACATTTAATGCTTCTGCGACATAAATATCTTTGGCTAGGTTTTTATGCCAAGCAGTTCTTTTATAAGCTAAAACGCTGTCTTTTTCCATTAATGGGAATTCATATTTCGGAGACTCAAAATTAAGTTTAGTCTCGTTTTTAAAAGCATTGGTATATTTCTTTGAAGCAACTTCTAATAAAGCATTTTCTTTAGAAAAATCTCTAAAATTTAGAGAGTAAGAGGTATCTTCTTGATTTTCTTTTAACCATTTTGCATATTCATTTATCAACTTAAACTGTTCATCCAAAGCGATTCTGTTTTTACTTTTGTTTATAACATCAGAAAAATTCTCATAAGAGTTTGTTTTGGTATACTTTGCTTGTGGAACTTTATCCCAAATTAAAGCACCAGTTAAGTCTCTTTCTCCAAACTTCATATAACTATACTTGTTTGGCATTGCAATATCAGAATACACGCCTTCAATCTGGGTAGAGCCTCCATTTACTCTGTAAAATTTTTGAATGGTCATTTTAATGGCTCCTAGATCTTTTTCGTACTTCGGATAAAAATTATTAATAGGAATTACACTTTGTACAGTTCCTTTTCCGTAGGTCTGGTTTCCTCCAATAATTACGGCTCTTCCATAATCTTGCATGGCAGCAGCAAATATTTCTGATGCGGATGCAGATAATTCGTTTACTAAAACAACCACAGCCCCATCCCACTGCATTTTAGGATTCTCGTCATTTTTTACAATAGGATCTTGACCCCTATATTTTACCTGTACCACTGGCCCTTCAGTAATAAATAAACCTGCAATTTCTATTGCTGTTTTTAGAGAACCACCGCCATTATTTCTTAAATCGATTAATAAGCCAGATACATTTTCGCTTTTTAAACGTGCAATTTCTTTTTCCATATCTTTTGCAGAATCTCTAGAATCAATATCAGAAAAATCAATATAAAATCTTGGTAAATTTATCAAACCATATTTTTTACCTTCTTTTTCTACAATAGTAGATTTTACAAAAGTTTCTTCTAATTCTACAACATCTCTAATGATAGAAATAATACGTGTAGTGCCATCTAATTTTTTCTTAACTGTTAAGCGAACTTCAGTTCCCTTCTTTCCTTTAATAAATTTAATAGCGTCATCTAAACGCATACCAACAATATCTAAAGGTTCTTTATCTGCTTGTGCAACTTCTAAAATAACGTCTCCAGCTTCTAGTTCTCCTTGTTTCCAAGCAGGACCTCCAGAAACTAACTCAAAAATTTCGGTATAAATTCCTTTTTTTAATAAACGTGCACCAATCCCCTCTAATTTACCAGACATATCTTGATCAAAACGTTCTTTTGTTCTTGGAGCCATGTAGGTTGTATGCGGGTCAAAAGCTCCTACAACACTATTTAAAAAGGTAGAAAACCAATCTTCATGTTCTAATTCTTCAATTCTTAGATAAAGTTCATCCATATTTTTTAAAACTTCTGCTCTGGCTTCTTTTTCTAAATATTTAAAAGATTTTTTCTTGATTTTAGAATCCTTTTTAATTTTATCGTCTTGTTTTTCAATTTTATTTTGAACTCTACTTAACACATTTAATTTTAACTGTTTGCGCCAATAGTCTATTAATTGATTTTCGTTTTTAGCAAATGGAACTTTATCATAATCGATATCTATAGTCTCATTTTTATTAAAACGAAAGGGTTGGGCTAATAACTCTCCGTAATAAGATTTTGCATTTTTAATTTTTTTTGTAAAGTTGGCATATACTGTATTGTAAAAAGAGACATCATCCTCTAGTAGTTGATTGTCTATTTCGTATTTGAATTTTGAAAATTCTTTTAAATCTTTTTGAGTAAAATAACGTTTACTAGGGTCTAAACCCTCAATAAAACTTGTGTAAACTTGTTCAGAAAAATCATCGTTCATGTCTTTTACAACAAAATGACCTCGAGTTAAAATGTTTTTCAAAACATATACTAATATTTTATCTTTTTCTGGATCTGTATTTTTAAAACTTTTATTGGCATGTATAGCAGTAAAAGATAGTGAGAGTGCTATTAAACTGATACTTATTTTATTTCTTAAGTTCATAAATGTTTTGTGGTAATATGTAATGTAAATTTTCTTTTTCTATTTTTCACTACTAAAATAATGACAAATTATTAAATGTCGCACTTGTATTCTGTTTTTTATAAAAAACAATGAAGTTTCATTAAAACTTAGTTTAACAAATTTACAGAAAAAAGGGTTCTTATATTCTTTACAAATTGTTAAAAAGAGACAAGTTTAAATGAATTATATTTGCAACTAAATAATTGATTATGCAAGAAAAACCTTTAATCTTAGTTACAAATGATGACGGTATTACTGCTCCAGGAATTAGAGCGCTGATAAAAATAATGAATAAGATTGGAGATGTGGTTGTAGTTGCACCAGATAGCCCACAGAGCGGAATGGGTCATGCAATTACAATTGACAATGTTTTAAGATGCAATCCTATAACAATAGATGATGGTCCCCAATTAGAATATACCTGTTCTGGAACCCCTGCAGATTGTGTAAAAATGGGAATTAGCGAGATTTTAAATAGAAAGCCAGATTTGTGCGTTTCTGGTATAAATCACGGCTCTAACTCTTCTATAAATGTAATTTATTCGGGTACGATGAGCGCTGCAATAGAGGCAGGTATAGAAGGTGTGCCAGCAATTGGTTTTTCTCTGTTAGATTTTAAATGGCATGCAGATTTTAAAGCATCAGAAGAAATTGTAAAGAATATTACTTTAAATGCGTTGTTAAACGGAATTCCAGAGGGTGTTGTGTTAAACGTAAACATTCCTGATTTAAAGAGGGAAGAAATAAAGGGGGTAAAGATTTGTAGACAGGCAAATGGGTATTGGAAAGAGAATTTCGATAAACGAAAAAGTCCGTTTGGAAAAGAATATTATTGGCTTTCAGGAGCGTTTGTAAATAAAGATAAAGGACAAGATACAGACATATATGCATTAGAAAATGGGTATGTTTCTGTAGTTCCCGTTCAATTTGATATGACAGCGCATCATATGATTCAAAAACTAAATTCTTGGGAACTATAAAAAAAGACATTTCAATTGGTTTTCTTGTGGCATTATTTGCAACTTTTGGGGGCGTATTCTTATATTTAGAATATTTTTCTAGGTTTTCTTTTGATACTACTTTGCAAATGATAAAAGAAGGTAATCTATATGGTAAGATTTTAGCTTTGGCAGCAATTCCTAATTTATTTGTATTTTTTGTTTTCATTAAAAAAAAAGAAGACAACAAAGCAAAAGGAGTTTTAATAGCTACTTTTTTAATTGCATTTATAACTTTAGTTTTAAAATTTTTCTAAAATGAAATATTATATAATTGCTGGTGAAGCTTCAGGAGATTTGCATGGTTCTAATTTAATGAAAGAACTTTACAAACAAGACGCAACCGCAGACATTCGTTTTTGGGGAGGAGATTTAATGCAAACCGCTGGCGGTGCTTTAGTAAGTCATTACAAGGAAAGAGCTTTTATGGGTTTTTTCGAAGTTTTAAAAAACATATTCAAAGTAGTAGGTTTTATAAAGTTTTGTAAAAAAGATATTGCAGTATTTCAGCCAGATGTGCTTATATTCATTGATAATTCTGGTTTTAATTTACGGGTTGCAAAATGGGCAAAAGCAGCAGGTTTTAGAACACATTACTATATTTCTCCGCAAGTTTGGGCTAGCAGAGCAGGCAGGGTAAAGGATATTAAAAGAGATATTGATAAATTGTTTGTAATTCTTCCTTTTGAGAAAGATTTCTATAAAAAGTACGATTGTGAAGTAGCCTTTGTTGGGCATCCGTTAATAGACGCAATTGCAGATAGAACTCAGGTTTCTGAGAACGATTTCAGAAAAGAATACGCATTAAGTACTAAAAAAATTATTGCTTTATTACCTGGGAGTAGAAAACAAGAAATTACTGAAATGCTTTCTGTAATGTTGTCTTTAATTGCCGATTTTTCTGAATATCAATTTGTAATAGCTGGCGCACCTAGTCAGGATTTTTCTTTTTACAAGCAGATTATTGGCGAAAGAGAGGTGGCATTTATCAATAATAAAACCTACGATTTATTAAGTGTTTCTTATGCTGCTTTGGTTGCTTCAGGAACTGCAACTTTAGAAACTGCTTTATTTAAAGTACCACAAGTTGTTTGTTATAAAGGAGGGTATATTTCATATCAAATAGCAAAAAGAATTATTACCTTGAAATTTATTTCTTTGGTAAATCTAATTTTAGACAAGGAAGTAGTAAAAGAGTTAATTCAAGAAGATTTTAACAAACAAAATCTAAAAGTAGCTTTGACAAATATTTTAGAGCTTTCTAATAGGGAAAATATATTCTTAAATTATTTCGACTTAGAAAAGCAATTAGGAGGAAAGGGTGCTTCAAAAAATGTAGCTTCTCAAATTGTAGCAGCTTTAAAATAGCATACTATAATTTATTTTCAGTAACTTTCCGTTGCTATGAAAAGGTTGTTGAAATATGTGCCTTTGCACTTCTTGGTGTTTTTAATTTTAGGAATCGGAATTCAATTTTATACACAAATTTGGACATTCGGCTTTCTGAAACTATTCTTGGTTTTATTATTTTTAGCAATTTCTTTATTTGCATTTCGGAAAAAAAAAGGAAGTACGATCATTGCTATCATGCTGTTTTTTTCAATTGGTATTTCAGCCGTTTACATTCAAGATGCTAGGAATTTTAAAAATCATTATACTCATTTTTCTAAGGAAGAAACAAGAGTTTTTTTAAGAATTTCTAAGGTTTTAAAATCTGGATTTTATCAAGATAAGTATGTTGCAGAGGTCGTTCAGATTCAAACAGGTAAAACTAGAGGAGCTGTTTTATTAAATATTCAAAAAGATAGTCTGCGAGAACTACTTGCCATTGATGATCAAATTTTAGTGAATGCAGAGTTTAAAAAAGTATCCCCTCCTTTAAACCCTAATCAGTTTAATTACAAAGAATATTTAGCAAAGCAAGGAATTTACCACCAGTTATTTATAGAAAGCACACAGTTTTTGCAACTTTCGAATACAATGAGTTCTTTGGTAGGTATTTCGGGGAAATTCAGAAATAAAATACAGAAATCATTATTAAAATACAATTTTAAAAGAGATGAACTTGCTGTAATTACTGCCTTATTATTAGGGCAAAGACAAGAGATTTCCAAAGAATTATTAATAGATTATGCCAGCGCAGGTGCTATTCATATTTTGGCAGTTTCTGGTTTGCACGTTGGTATTATTTTATTAATTCTATCTTTTCTATTCAAACCTATAGAAAAGATTAAAAACGGTACTTATTTAAAAGCATTTTGTATTGTTTTATTACTATGGATGTTCGCATTTATTGCAGGTCTTTCAGCGTCTGTAGTAAGAGCAGTAACCATGTTTACTTTTTTAGCAATTGGCCAATCTTTACAGCGAAAAAAAGTGGTGGAGTTCTCTTTAATTTCCTCTATGTTATTTTTATTAATTGTGAAACCTATGTTTCTATTTGATGTTGGTTTTCAATTAAGTTATTTGGCAGTTTTTGGTATTATTTGGGTGCAGCCAAAATTAGTAGCTCTGTATAATCCAAGGTTTATAATTGATAAAAAAGTATGGCAACTAATTACGGTTTCTATTGCTGCACAAGTAGGTATCTTGCCTTTAAGTATTTATTATTTTCAGCAATTTCCTGGTCTATTTGTGTTGTCTAATTTAGTTATTATTCCATTTTTAGGGGCTATTTTAATTGGTGGTATTTTAGTAATATGTATGTCTTTACTTAATGTATTGCCAACCTTTTTGGCTCTTATGTATGGCTATGTAATTTCTTTAATGAACGACTTTGTTAGCTGGGTGGGCGCACAAGAGCAGTTTTTATTTCAAGAAATTTCTATTTCTTTTGCAATGATGTTGGGCTGTTATCTTTTAATTTTTTCTGGAACTTTATATTTAATTAAGAAAACTCCAAGGAAATTTATGTATTTGTTAATAGTGGTTTTGTTAATTCAAAGTCTTTATTTTTTTGAGCAGAGAAAAGCAATTGAGAAAGAAGCTTTTATTGTTTTTCATAAAAGTAGGTTTTCTATAATAGGGAAAAGAAAGGGGTTGGAAATAAAAATTCAGCAGCATATCGATACACTAAAACCAGGTAAAATTAATATGATTAAATCATATGTTACAGCTGAATATATTCAATATATTGAGAACGTAAACTTTAAAAATTTCATTCAATTTAAAGAAAAAAATATTTTAATCGTAGATAGCTTAGGGGTATATCAGCTAAATAAATTGGCGCATCCTATTGTAATTCTACAATATTCCCCAAAAATAAATTTAGAAAGATTAATTCATAGATTAAAACCAAGTCTTATTATTGCAGATGGTTCTAATTATAAAAGTTATGCAAGCAACTGGGAAAAGGTTGCGATAAAAAACAACATTTCGTTTCATGATACCCGTAAGAAAGGAGCCTTTAAATTAGAATATTAAATCGCTTTTTCAAGAATCGAGTTCGCAACTTCTAACCATTTGTTTGGTCCACCACGAACATAACCTGTTTTACCAAGGCTGTATAGGTTCATCTTTCCGTTGTCTAATTTTTCTACATTCACAAAATGCACTGCAGGATACCCTTTTACACCAAACATCTGCTGTAGTTGATAGTTTTGTGCCTTTATTTCATCGGTTTGAGCAGTTCTTCTAGGGTAGTCTAATTCTATTAAAATAACTTCGGCAGACCATTCTTTAAAATCACTCGTATTAAAGACCTCTTTTTGTAATTTAATACACCAACCACACCAATCAGACCCGGTAAAAAAGAACATTACTTTTTTATTTTCTTTTATAGCTAACTGTAAAGCTGCATTGGCATCGGTATGCCAAGTTATCTTTTCTTGTGAAAAACTATGGATAGAAATTAAGAAGGTAAGTAGGAGTGTAAGTAGTATCTTTTTCATTATTTTAATTTTCCTTTTTCCTTGAACTTTGCTTAGTGGAAAGAACATTACAAATTTACGAAAATCTTTTTGTTTACCGAAGGTTTCGTTTTTGGACATAAAAAAAACCTCACAAATTTTGATTTGTGAGGTTTTTGTTTTTTCTTATAATTAATGTACGTTACCCATTAACTTCTTCATTAAAGGAGAGAGCAATAATACAATGGCTCCTGCACCTATAGAATATAATGAAATTAAATGAAATCCGTCAGTATAAATACTTAACGTCTCTAGGCCACCAACATCTGCATCTGTGCTTTCAACGGCTAATTGTGTAGAAATAAAACCTACAATTTGAAAAGCAAAAGCAGAAGATAGAAACCAAACACCCATCATAAATGCAACTATATTTTTAGGAGATAGATCTGTTATTTTTGACAATCCTACTGGAGACATAAATAACTCTCCAATAGAAATAATAAAATACATTACTAATAGATATGCAAAAGGCACCATTCCGTTTTCGTCTGCACTAGCTCCACTTATCGAAAGTATATAAAAACTTGCACCGGCTAAAAGAAGTCCTAATCCAAATTTATAAGGAGTTCTTGGGTTTAATTTATTTTTAGATAAATAACCCCAAAGAAGAGAAATAGGAATTGCTAAAAGAATTATAAACATAGAGTTCAAGGCATTTGTTTGACTTGCCGTCATAATTCCTTCTAAAGCAACATTTCTAGAAGCAAATAATGTAATTACACTTCCGGACAATTCATGGAATCCCCAGAATAAAGTCATGAAGAAAGTAATTAATACAGCTACAATTAATTTTTTACGCGCAACAACATCTAAATTATACATAATGTATATTAAATATGCTAAAACAGCAAAACCAATAAACTTAAAAATACCACTTATATAGTTTGCTTGCCAAGAAGAAAGTAAATATGCAATTACCGGAACAAATAATACCGCTATAATTGGTATTAAAGTTTTCTGAGGGATTCCAATTACTTTTTTCTCATATACTTCTTTACTTGGAGGTAAACCTTTGTCTCCAAATACATTCTTTTTAATTCCGCTCCAGAAGAAAATTAAACCAGCCATCATTCCAATTCCGGCCAAACCGAAACCATAATGCCAACCGTATTCAGCAGCTAACCAACCACATAAAAGCGGAGCAACAAAACCACCAATATTAATTCCCATGTAGAAAATGGTGAAACCAGAATCTTTTCGAACGTCTCCTTCTTTATACAAGGCACCAACAAAGGTTGAGATGTTAGGTTTAAAGAAACCATTACCAACTACAATTAAAGCCAATGCTAAGAAAAATGCAAGGTCACTTTCTACTGCTAAGACAAAATGTCCAACAGCCATCAAGATTCCTCCTAAAAAAATAGAACTACGCATTCCTAAAATTTTGTCAGAAATTTGACCTCCAATTACAGTAGATGCATATACTAAAGAGCCATAAGAAGCGTATACAACAGCAGTTGCAGCATCGCGTTCTGCAATTGCTTTAAATATTTCATTTACCATGTAAAGCGTAAGTAACGCCCTCATTCCATAGAAACTAAAACGTTCCCATAACTCTGCAAAAAATAAGTAAAATAATCCTTTAGGATGACCGAACATTTGTTGCTCTTCTTGGTTTTTAATAACTGATTCTGACATAATTATCTTTTAGTTTTTAGTTGAATTATTAATTAAATGCGTTTCTACAAAATTTGTCATTTTAGTATATAAATTTAGACGCGTATTTTTTCCTTTGTAAATGCCGTGTGTTCTGTCTGGCACAATAAACATATCAAATTGTTTGTTGGCTTCAATTAAGGCATTTATCATTCTGTAACTATTTTGTACATGCACATTATCATCTCCTGTTCCGTGTACTAGTAAATAATTACCTTTTAATTTCTCCGCATAATTTACAGGAGAATTATCATCATAGCCGCCCGGATTTTCTTGCGGAGTTCTTAAAAAACGTTCTGTATATACCGTATCATAAAAACGCCAAGAAGTAACCGGTGCAACAGCAATTGCTGTAGTAAAGATATCGCTTCCTTTTAAAAGTGAATTTGTACTCATATGTCCGCCAAAAGACCAACCCCAAATACCTATATTTTCTTCGTCTATATAAGCGCGCTCTGCTAATTTTTTTGCAGCTGCTATTTGATCTTCCGTTTCATATTTTACTAAGTTTAAATACGTAGACTTTTTAAAATTACTGCCTTTAAAACCTGTTCCACGTCCGTCTACACAAACTACAATCATTCCTTTTTGTGCTAACATGTTGTGCCAGTAATCATTACTAGCATTCCATTTATTTGCCACTTGCTGAGACCCTGGACCAGAATATTGAAACATTAATACCGGATATTTTTTAGTAGCATCAAAATTGGTCGGTTTTAGCATCCACATATTTAACTGGTTGCCATTTATAGAAATGGTAGAGAATTCTTTTTTACTTATGTTGTATTTAGAAAGACTTTCTTTTAAAGTAGCATTGTCTTTTATTACTTTGAGCATGTTACCTTCCGCAGTTATTAAAGAGTACGTTGGCGGAATTTCTGAAGTAGAAAAGGTATTGATAAAGTAATTTAAGTTTCTACTAAAAGAAGCCGTATTGGTTCCTTTAATGCTGGTTAATAGCTTTTTATTGAGACCCTCTAAATCTACAGAGTACACGCCTCTGTTTATAGAACCATTTTCTACAGACTGATAGTAAATGGTCTTTTTTTCTGTATTATACCCGTAATAATTGGTTACTTCCCAAGTACCTTTGGTAATTTGTTTGATCAACTTTCCAGAAAAATCATAATGATAGATATGATTGAAACCATCTTTTTCGCTGGTCCAAATAAAACTGTTGTCATTTAAAAAAGTAAGATTGTCTGTAATATTAATATAGGCCTTGTCTGTTTCTTCTAATAAGAAACTTGAACTATTGTTTAAAGCATTTACTTTATGAAGCTTTAGGTTGTTTTGATGCCGATTTAAAGTAGTGGCTACTAAAAAGTTTGCATCATGAGACCATTTAATTCTAGGAATATATTCGTAATCTCCTAAATCAATATTTTTAGTTTCTTGAGAAGAAAGCACATACATGTGTAAGGTTACCACCGCATTTTTTTCTCCTGCCTTTGGGTATTTAAAAACTTGTTGGTTTGGGTAATTATCGGTTCCAACGAGATCCATAGAAAAAGTAGGCACCTTGCTTTCATCAAAGCGTAAAAAAGCCAAATAATTGCTATTTTTACTCCATTCAAAAGCACTTACAAAGCCAAACTCTTCTTCATATACCCAATCTGTAATTCCGTTAATAATTTCATTAAATTTACCATCTTTGGTAACTTGTGTAACTGCATTGCCATTGCTTAAATTTAAAATATAAATATTATTACTTTTAGCATACGCTATTTTTTTACTGTCTGGAGAAAAACGAGGCTCTTGAATATCTTCTCCTATTAAGGTAAGTTTTTTAGAGGCGATATGGTAGTAATAAAAAGTACCAGTGAAAGAACGTCTGTATATTTTTTTGAAGTTGGTTCCTAAAATCAATGAAGATTCTTCTTTGTTAAAAGTATACGAAGAAAAATTATTTAGGCCCTCTAAATTTGCGCTGCTTACAATTGTTTCAACTTTTTCTAAAGTTTTATAACTGTATTTATCTACGGTTGTGTTTCCAAAAGTACCGCGATTTAATAAGGAATAAAAATCGCCGTTCATGGCATTTAAGGCATTCATTCTTTCTGGAGAAAAAGTACCATCCCAAATTTCATTTAATGTAATTTCTTTTAATTCTGAAGTATTGTTGATTGTTATTGTGCTTGTTTTACAACTAGCAAGTAAAATAATAGTTGCTAAAATGAAGATTCTATTCATTAAGGACATCGTTTTTAATAAAGGTTCGTCAAGTTTACGTAAAAATTCGCAAAAAATGTTTTAAAAAACGAGAAATCTTGAATATTGTGTAATGTTTTAGCGGATTGATTTATATTTGTTCTAGATAGATTATAGCACAAGAAATGAGTAAGAAAATATCGGGTTTTTCTAAGTTTACAAAAGAGGAAAAAATAAATTGGTTGGCAGAAAACTATTTTAAGAATAGTTCAATTACAATTGCTACCATAAAGCAATATTGGAACGATACTACAAAGTTGCAACAGTTGCATGATGATTTTATAGAAAACACGATTTCTAATTTTTATTTACCGTTGGGTATTGCTCCAAATTTTTTGATAAATGATGAGGAATACACAATACCAATGGTTACAGAAGAAAGCTCTGTAGTTGCCGCGGCCTCTTTAGTTGCCAAGTTTTGGAGCACAAAAGGTGGCTTTAAAACAACCGTTTTAGGAACTACTAAAATTGGACAGGTACACTTTGTATATGCGGGTGAAAAGGACAGTTTAGAAACCTATTTCAATAATATCAAAAGCAAATTATACGCTGCAACGGCTTCCATTACCAAAAATATGGAAAAACGGGGTGGTGGAATTTTAGACATACAATTGGTTGATAAAACGGATGCATTAGAAAATTACTACCAGTTGCACATTACCTTTGAAACCAAAGACTCTATGGGAGCCAACTTTATCAACTCTTGTTTAGAGGCAATAGCTACTCAATTTAGAACTGATGAAATTGAAATAGTAATGAGTATTTTATCTAATTACGTTCCAGAATGCTTGGTAAGAGCAGAAGTAAGTTGCAAGATTGAAGATTTAGGTGGTGAGGATCCGCAGAAATTTGCAGAGAAATTTTACCAGGCAGTTAAAATTGCAGAGGTAGAACCTTATAGAGCGGTAACACATAATAAAGGAATTATGAACGGAATAGACGCCGTAGTTATTGCAACAGGAAATGATTTTAGAGCTGTAGAGGCAGGGGCGCATGCTTATGCCGCGCGATCAGGAAGGTATACAAGTCTTTCTCATTGCAGCATAGATAACGGTATTTTTAAGTTTTGGTTAGAGTTGCCTTTGGCCGTAGGTACTGTTGGTGGTATTACCGCATTGCATCCTTTAGCAAAGTTGTCTTTAGAAATGTTGCAAAAGCCATCTGCAAAAGACTTAATGCAAATTATGGCAACAGCTGGTTTGGCTCAGAATTTTGCTGCTTTAAGAGCTTTAACAACCAAAGGAATTCAGCATGGTCATATGAAGATGCATTTGCAGAACATCTTAAATCAGTTGGGTGTAACCCATTTAGAAAAAGAGGAAATCACAAAATATTTTGACGGAAAAACAGTTTCTCATGCTGCTGTAGTTTCTAAGTTTAATGCATTAAGAGAAACAATCAATTAGGGCGTTTAAGTATTAAAACAGCACCTAAAATATTCTTGTTGTTGCAAGAAAAAAAATAAAAATTTTGAAAAATTACTACTCAAACGGAAAACTCTTATTAACTGGTGAATACTTGGTCTTAGACGGAGCAAAGTCTTTAGCCTTGCCAACAAAATTTGGACAAGACCTGTTAGTAGAAAGTATTCCAGAACCACAAATTATCTGGGGGAGTTTTACGCATTCTGGAGATTGTTGGTTTGAAGCAGTTTTCGATTTAAAAAAATTACGTTTGCTAAGCTGTAGTTTTAATTCCAATAAAGAAGGCAATGCAGAGGTAATTGCAGAGACCTTATTAGACATTCTAAAAGAAGCTAAAAAAGTAAATCCAGATTTTTTAAATGCAGCATCAGGATTTGTTGTAAAAACAAACCTAACATTTTCAAGAAATTGGGGATTAGGAACTTCATCAACCTTAATAAATTCTATCGCTAAATGGGCAGAGGTAGATGCTTTTCAGTTGTTGTGGAACTCTTTTAAAGGAAGTGGTTATGATATTGCATGCGCACAGAACAATACGCCTATATTTTATCAAATTGAAGATAAAAAACCAGTAGTAGCGCAGGTGGTATTCAATCCTAGTTTTAAGGAGAACTTGTTTTTTGTACATTTAAATCAGAAACAAGATTCTAAAGAAGGTATTGCTAAATTTAGAGAAAGTGGTCTTAATTTTCAGAAAGAAATTGTCGCAGTTTCAGCCATTTCAGAGCAGTTTTTAAAAGCAAGTACCGTTACCGAATTCAATAAATTGATTGTGGCGCATGAGCAAATCATTAGTTCAATTATTCAATTAAAACCAGTAAAAGAAAAATTATTCTCTGATTATTTCGGAGAAATAAAAAGCTTAGGTGCTTGGGGTGGAGATTTTGTGATGGTTACAGGAAATGAGCAAACACCAACGTATTTTAAAAATAAAGGATATGAAACAATTCTTTCCTATTCAGAAATGATTTTATAAATCAAGAAGACGGCACAATTTTCTAACTTTAGAATTAAAAAATGCCGTCTAAAACATAATAAATGAAGAAAATAGTAATTATTGGAGGTGGAGCAGCAGGATATTTTACGGCGATTAATGCCAAAGAAAGTAATCCTGATTTAGAGGTTACTATTCTTGAAAAAGGAAAAGATGTCTTACAAAAGGTAAAGATATCTGGAGGAGGAAGATGCAACGTTACACATGCGTGCTTTGAACCAAAGGAATTGGTGAAATTTTATCCAAGAGGAGAAAAAGAATTATTAGGGCCTTTTCATCAATTTATGACAGGCGATACCTTTGAGTGGTTCGATGATCGTGGGGTGCCGTTAAAAATTGAAGGTGATAACCGTGTTTTTCCAGAAGCAAATACAAGTCAGGCGATTATAGATTGTTTTCAGAAATCAGTAGACACTTTAGGGATTAAAGTATTAACAAATCACGGAGTAAATGCGGTAACAAAACAAGATGATACGTGGAGCATCCATACAAAAGAGCAAGTCTTTGAAGCAGATCAATTGGTAATTGCTGCAGGAAGTTCTAAAAAAGTATGGGAATTGTGCGAAACTTTAGATCATGCAGTTGTAGCTCCAGTACCCTCTTTATTCACTTTTAATATTAACGATAAGAGATTGGTAGATTTATTAGGAACCTCTGTGCCAAATGCAACAGTAACTATTTCTGGAACAAAATTAGAAGCATCTGGTCCGCTGTTAATTACACATTGGGGTATGAGTGGCCCGGCAATATTGAAATTATCTGCTTTTGGCGCAAGAATTTTGGCAGACAAACACTATCAATACAACGTAGAAGTAAATTGGTTGTCTAGACCTACAGACAAAGTTTTAAATGTTTTACTGAATTTAAAAAAGAAAGAACCTCGTAAAACAGTTATTTTAAAATCGCCTTTTACAGAAGTTTCTAGAAGATTGTGGGAGCGTTTTGTTTTATTCTCTGATGTTTCTAAAACCCAAAATTGGGCAGATTTAAATAATGCTCAATTAGAAAAATTAGCAAATCAGCTTACAAAAGGAATTTACAATGCAAACGGTAGAACTACTTTTAAAGAAGAATTTGTAACCGCTGGTGGTGTAGATTTAAAGGAAATTAATTTTAAACGTTTTGAAAGCAGAAAACACAACAACCTTTTCTTTGTGGGTGAAGTTTTAAATATAGACGCCGTAACGGGTGGCTTTAACTTTCAGAATGCTTGGACAGGTGGTTATATCTGTGCAAAGGCATTGGCACAAGAAGTGTAGGTTTTCATTCTTAAGGAAACCTAAAACCTAAAACCTAAAACCGAAATACTAGTAATTAAAAACCAACAAATGGCCCTAACAGAATCCAACGAATTTAAAACAGGTACAATCGCACCAGATTTTACCTTAATAAACACGGTAAATAATACCTTTCTATCTTTAGCGCAGGCAAAAGGAGAAAAAGGAACTGTAATTATGTTTATTTGTAATCATTGTCCGTTTGTAATTCATGTAAATACAGCATTGGTGCAAATGGCAAATGAATACCAAGCAAAAGGCATACAGTTTATAGCGGTGAGTAGCAATGAAATTGAGAACTACCCAGAAGACCGACCGGAATTGATGCAGCAGGTTGCAAAAGAGTTAAACTATCCTTTTCCATATTTATATGATGAAAGTCAGGAGGTTGCAAAAGCGTACGATGCAGCTTGCACGCCAGATTTTTATGTTTTTGATGCTGATTTAAAATCGGTCTATCATGGACAATTAGATGATGCTAGACCTGGAAATGGAAAACCAGTATCAGGACAAGATATTCGAAATGTGATGGATAATTTGCTCGAATATAAAGAGGTGTTAGAAAATCAGAAACCGAGTGTTGGCTGCGGTATTAAGTGGAGACAATAAGGTTTTTCAGCGTTGATACGTATTTTATACACTTCATTTAATAAAAAAAAGACAGTCTGCTAAAACGTTTACTTCTTAGATACTTGATTCGTTTTTTGTGCGCTTCTCAAATTTTATTTTTCTTATTCCGTGGTTCGTATCCCATTGATGCACTTCTACAAAACCAAATTTTTCATATAACTTTGTAGCTGGGCCATTTTCAAGGCCTGTTTCAACTACAAATAAATTCGATTTAAAGGTTTCGAAAACAAATTTTATTAACTTCCCTGCAATACCTTGTCTAAAAAAATCTGGGTGTACTACTAAGCTTCTTATAAGTATGTAGTTGTTATTGTTGTTGGTGTCAATTTCAACAACAGCAGCAAGGATTTCGTTTATTGAATATCCGTAAAATTCTGTATTGCTCTCTGTATAATTCTCTAGAGGTCTTTTTAATGGAGGGAAATTTGTAACGTTTAATAACTTAGCTTCTACTTTATAGGATGCTTGAAAAATAAGTCGCATTTTTTTAGCTATTTCTAAGTCGCTATTTTTTAGTTTTTCAATCATTTTTAGTATTTTATTTTAGTTAAATAGTGCTGTTCTAGCTCTTATTTATCTCGGTGTTTTCCTCTTGGGCCATCACCTTCCTTTAGTACAATTGTAGAATGCAATAGCTTTGCAGCTTGTCTTGAAGCTACTACTTTAGATGCACTTCGTATTATCATTTCAGCTTCAAAAGAGTTTAAGATATTTTTTTTGATGTTGATTGTTCTCCAATTAGTTCCTGGGTTACATTTTTTTGTAATCATTCTGGCTAATGAAAGTGCATCCAGCAACGCTTGGTTTGCGCCTTGCCCTTTAAATGGACTCATAGGATGTGCAGCATCTCCAATAAGAGTAACATTCGTTGCTTTTTCTAAGAATATTGGTGTAAGCAGTGCGCGGTCATACACAGGATATCCAGAAACTTGTGCTTCTGGGGTAGCTTTTAAAATTTGAGGAATAGGATCATGCCATTGTGTCCTGCGGCAAGCTTCTTCTTTTAATGCCTTTGATCCTCTCGCGCTTAGCGCTTTTGCTTCTTTTTCTGGCATAGGGAAACTCAGTTGCCACATTACCGCATCTTTGCTATATGGCATAATATAGATACGTTCATTACCATTTGCGGTTTGGAATACAGTAGCAGAATCTAGCAAATAAGATTCAATCCCTTTCACCTTTTCTAACGCGCAAATACCTAAAATAACGATACAGTCTAAATATTGTAGTGGAGCAATAGCGTTGCCAATAACTTGTTTTCTTAAAGTGCTTCGAATACCATCCGCACCAACCACGAGATTTGCGGTGCTGCTTTTTATTTCTCCTTTTACTTGAAATTTTAGTGTAACATTACCATTTTCAGCTTCTGTTAAATCTAATAATTGATGTCCCCATTTTATATTTTTTTCCGTTCCTAGTTGCTGTAACAAAGCTAGGCGCAAAGATTGTCTCGCAATGTGTATGTTTTTTCGTTTTGGTACTTTTTTTAAATCAGATGTTCCCCATTTTCTAACGCCCCATTCCCCAATTATTTTTCCATTTGTTGTGTGCACTAAATGTCGGGTTGAGGTTATTCCGGCTTCTAAAGAGCAGATGCCTAATCCCGCGATAGCCTTACTTCCTTGTTGTAAAGTAAGTCCGTAACCTTGAGACCTCGCATTAAAATTAGCATCTCGTTCATACAAGGTAAAAGGTATTCCGCGGTGTAGACACGCTACAGCTAAAGCAACGCCTCCAATTCCGCCTCCAATAATAGCAACATGTGGGTATTTATCTTTCGCTACTAACGGAAAGTTAGCTGCTGTAATAATACCAGATCCTTTGCAATTTAAGCAAGTATCTAGTTGTCCTTTTGGGCGCTCCGGAGGTATTTTTATAGGGTTTAATTTTTCAAATTGTGCTATGGTTATTTTATATTGCTCTTGTACTTTTTTAGAAAGACGTTTCGTTATTTTTCCAGTACCGTTGCATTTCTTACAAATATTCCAATGCTTTTTTTTGTTTTCCAACTACTTTATTTTTTAACAGCAATCATCATATGCGGACTAAAAGGTAACAAATACTCATCATTCTGCGTAAGGTTTTGCAACGCTTTTAATGTTTTTGATTTTTTCTTATCAACCATATTTGCAAAGTATTCGTTGTCTAACCAAATCATTCCTTCTACTGCAAAAAGGTTTATAAAGTTGAGATTTTGTTCTGAAAACTCTAATTTTAAATCTTGTGGTTTGTGGTAAAAAGCATCTGCCAATAAAAAAGGAAAATCTTTTGGAACGTTATGAATTCCGGTAGTTAGTTCCTCCTTACACATGTCAAAGAATGTGTTTGCGTGAATCATACCATTCATTAAACCAACAACTGTAGAAGCTGTTGCATTAATTGCGAACCCTAAAATAATTCCTCCTTTTTTAAGGACTCTTTTTGCTTCTATAATTGCAGCAACTCTATCTTCTCTTTTTTGTAAATGGTATAAAGGTCCGTGTAAAATTACTAAGTCTGCAGTATTGTCTTTATAGGGTAAGTTTTTAGCTTCTCCTATGGCAACAGTAAAAGGATTTTGAAGTTTTTTTGCTCTTTTTTCAGCAAGTTTTATATGCTTTAAAACAGGTTCTATCAAATGAACTGTATGTCCTTTTTTAGCTAACCATTCAGAATACTTCCCGGTGCCACCACCAATATCAATAATGGTCGTATTTGATATGGAAATATGTTGTGCTATCAAATCTTTAATACGTTCAAACTCAAAAATACCCATTCCTTTTTCTAAGCGGGTTTCTTCAGATGCTTTATTGTAAAAGTCTTCTAGTTCTTTGCTAATTAATTTTTTATTTTTCACCTTAAATATTTAAAAGATAAAAGTAATTAAATTATAGTGAAATAGATTCCTGCTTTGTTAAGAATGATAAGATTTAGTTTAGATAGCTCTTTCTAAAGCAATGTAGTGTGTAGTATTTTTGTGAGATAGTGGAAATACATTTATTTCGCACTTATAAGGAGTTTTATCTTGTTTGTAGTTTAAGACAATTTCTTTAAAAGGCTCGTTCGCTAATATTTTGTTTCGAATTCTTTTTCTAGTTACTGCGCATGTATTCTCGCCTTGCAGAAAAGACGGTGTTTTTTTTAAGGCGAAGGTTTTTGTGTAGCCTGTCATTTCCTTAAACCCGTCATTTACCCATAAGATTTCCTGTTTCTCATTGGTAAGAACAATTGTTTCAAAGTCTACACCCTTAAAAATTTCATCAAGATTGTCATTCCATTGAAATTTATTGCTAAATTCCTTTATAGAATTGATGTCTCTCTTTCTATTCAATTTATTTACTTCTGTAGTAAAAGAATTAATATAAAAATCGAAACTAATTATAGGAGTTTGAATCTCGTTTGAAGGTGTTATTAGGTTTTTGGTAGTGCTATAATCTTGCTCATCTTGAGATGATATAAAAAAATCTAAACACATCATGTTTACTAAATTATTTTTCATAGACTACTATACTATTAAAGCTAATATGCGAATTTATAAAAAATGTTTAAAGAATGTATCAAAAAAGTCAACAAAAATACTTTTTTCTTTGTTTTAGTCCCCAAAACTACTTGTTTTAAGCTTTGAAATTAAAATTTAATGGAATAATTCGCAAAAACTGTGCAGATTGTTCGATGAAATTTCACCTTTTTATTCCTGCTTCAAGGTTTTTATTTTAGAAATCCTTTTATTTATTTCAAGAAACTACTATGAATTTGTGTTGCAGATTTAACAGTAACATTCAAATAATTGTTTATTAGTTGTTTACATATTTCTTCTATACTGTCCACCAACTTTAAATAAAGCTTCTGTAATTTGTCCTAAAGAACAGACCTTGGTCGCTTCCATTAATTTATCAAATAAATTTTCATTCTGAATAGCAGCTTCTTGTAAAATTACAATTTGCTGTTCCACATTTTTAAGATTTGCCTTGTTTAGCTTTTCTTTCGTTTGAATCTGATATTGTTTTTCTTCCTCTGTTGCACGAATTACTTCTTCGGGCTGCACCGTTGGAGATCCTTTAGAACTTAAAAAAGTATTTACACCAATAATAGGAAACTCTCCGTTGTGTTTTAATGTTTCATAATACATGCTTTCTTCCTGTATTTTAGAACGTTGATACATTGTTTCCATAGCGCCTAAAACACCACCACGTTCTGTAATTCTATCGAATTCTAATAAAACAGCTTCTTCAACCAAATCAGTTAATTCTTCAATTATAAAAGCACCTTGAATCGGATTTTCATTTTTTGTTAACCCTAATTCTTTATTGATAATTAACTGAATGGCCATGGCTCTTCTTACAGATTCTTCCGTTGGAGTCGTGATCGCCTCGTCATAGGCATTTGTATGTAAAGAGTTACAATTATCGTTTATCGCATATAAAGCTTGCAACGTAGTTCTAATGTCATTAAAGTCAATTTCTTGCGCGTGCAAAGAGCGTCCAGAAGTTTGAATGTGATACTTTAGCATTTGTGCTCTTGGGTTTGCACCGTACTTAATCTTCATCGCTTTTGCCCAAATTTTACGAGCAACACGTCCTATTACAGAATATTCCGGATCAATTCCGTTTGAAAAGAAAAAAGATAAGTTAGGTCCGAATTTATTAATATCCATTCCACGACTTAGATAATATTCAACATAGGTAAAACCGTTAGACAAGGTCAATGCCAATTGTGTAATTGGGTTGGCGCCCGCCTCTGCAATATGATATCCTGAAATAGAAACCGAATAAAAATTTCTTACTTGTCTTTCGATGAAATATTCTTGAACATCACCCATTAATCTTAAGGCAAATTCTGTAGAAAAAATACAGGTATTTTGTGCTTGATCTTCTTTTAATATATCAGCTTGCACCGTTCCTCTAACTTGTGCTAAAGTGCTTATTTTTATTTGTTGATAGATTTCTGACGGCAAAACTAAGTCTCCTGTTAATCCCAGCAGCATTAATCCTAAACCATTATTTCCTTCAGGTAATTCACCCTGGTAAACGGGTCTCTCTAAGCCTTTTGAATTATAAATTTCTTGAAACTTTGCTTCAACTTGTTTTTCTAATTTATTTTCTGTAATGTATTTCTCGCAATTCTGATCAATGGCAGCATTCATAAAGAATCCTAACAGCATTGGTGCAGGGCCGTTTATGGTCATAGAAACTGAGGTCATATGATGACTCAAATCAAACCCAGAATATAATTTTTTAGCATCATTTAAACAACAAATTGAAACCCCTGCATTTCCAATTTTACCATACACATCTGGTCTGCGTCCAGGGTCATTTCCGTATAAAGTAACAGAATCAAAAGCCGTAGAAAGACGTTTTGCATCCATACCTAAACTTACATAATGAAATCTTCGATTCGTTCTTTCTGGGCCACCTTCGCCAGCAAACATTCTTGTTGGGTCTTCACTCGTTCTTTTAAATGGATACAAGCCTGCTGTATACGGAAATTCTCCAGGAACATTTTCTTGCAAATTCCAACGTAATAAGTCTCCCCAAGCTTGATACTTCGGTAAACTTATTTTAGGTATTTTTGTGTGTGACAGCGACTCGCTGTGTGTTTCGATATTTATTTCTTTATCACGAACTTTAAAGGTGTATAAAGGGTTTTTATATTTTTGAACCTTTTCTTGCCAGTTTAAAATAATTTCCCAATTGTAAGGATCAAAATTTAATTTTACTTTTTCGAACTGTGCAAAAAGTAGTTTTAAAAATGCTTTGTCGTCTTCGGGAAGTTCAAGAGAAATAATTTCATCTTCATTTAAACCCGTTTTAACAATTTCTGCAGATGAATTTGTGATGGATTCAATTGTTTGAAGGATACCATATAATTTTTGAGCAACGAGAACTTGTTCATCTACTTTTTTATCATATCCTCTATTACTCTCTGCAATTTCAGACAAATAACGAACTCTTGCCGGTGGAATTACAAAGATTTTTTCAGACATTTCTTTGGTGATTTCTAACGTAGATTTTAAATTTACACCTGTTTTCTCAACCAATTTATCCATTATACCCTTGTACAAAGTATTCATTCCTGGATCATTAAATTGAGAAGCAATGGTTCCGTAAACCGGCATGTCATCCATATGAATATGCCACAAATTATTGTTGCGCATGTATTGTTTCTTCACATCTCTAACCGCATCTAAAGCACCTCTTTTATCGAATTTGTTTAGGGCAACTAAATCAGCAAAATCAAGCATGTCAATTTTTTCTAATTGCGTTGCAGCGCCAAATTCAGGTGTCATCACGTATAAAGAAGTGTCAGAATGTTCTATAATTTCGGTATCCGATTGTCCAATGCCAGAAGTTTCTAAAATAATTAAATCGAATTCTGCCGCTTTTAAAACTTGTACAGCTTCATTTACATATTTAGACAACGCTAAATTAGACTGTCTTGTAGCTAAAGAACGCATGTAAACGCGCGAATTATTAATAGCATTCATGCGAATTCTGTCTCCTAAAAGTGCACCACCTGTTTTCCTTTTTGATGGATCTACAGAAATTAAACCAACTGTTTTTTCTGGGAAATCTACTAAAAACCTTCGAACTAATTCATCTACTAATGAAGATTTTCCTGAACCACCAGTTCCTGTAATTCCTAAAACAGGAGTTTTAGAATTTTTGTTTTTATTGTGTATTTTGTCTAAAGTTGCCTTTGCAATTTCTGGGAAATTCTCTGCAGAAGAAATTACTCTTGCAATACTTCCAATTTCTTTATTCGCTAAGCTTTCCATAGAAACATCTAATACATCTCCAAGAGCAAAATCAGAAGTTTTTACTAAATCGTTAATCATTCCTTGCAAGCCTAGCGCGCGACCGTCATCTGGAGCATAAATTCTGGTAATTCCATAATCCATTAGGTCTTTAATCTCTTTAGGAAGAATTACGCCACCACCACCTCCAAAAATTTTGATATGTCCTGCACCTTTTTCTTGCAGTAAATCGTACATATATTTAAAATACTCATTGTGTCCTCCTTGGTAAGATGTAATTGCAATTGCATTTACATCTTCTTGAATGGCGCAATTTACAACCTCTTCTACACTTCTATCATGTCCTAAATGAATGACCTCAACTCCAGTAGACTGAATAATTCTCCGCATAATATTGATTGCAGCATCATGGCCGTCAAAAAGGGCAGCAGCAGTTACAATTCGAACTTTATGAGTAGGTTTATATGTTGTAATTTGTTCCATTCGTAATAAAAGTTTGTTTTTAGAGTTGCAATTTACGAAAATCATAAAATATTACCCCAATCTTTAACATTTTATTAATTCAGTTTATTGAATTCATTTTTTGTACATTGGATGTATTGTATTTGGCATAGTTTTTGGTAATATTGAAATGTAATTAATCCTTAAATACTTTCTAATGAAATTTATAAAACCATTATTATTAACACTAGTAATTCTATTTTCTTCGTGCAGTGCTGTAAAAGTAGCTGTAGATTACGATAGTAAAGTAGATTTTAAGAAGTATAAGACGTTCGCTTTTTATAAAACAGGAATAGATAAAGCTAAAATTTCTGACTTAGATAAAAAAAGAATTTTAAGAGCAATTGAGTCAGAACTGTCTCTTTTAGGTTTGGTGAAATCAGAAAATCCAGATATGTTGGTAAGTATTTTTACAAAATCTAGAGAAAAAGTAGATGTCAATCAAAATAATAATTTTGGTTACGGTTTTGGCTGGGGTTGGAATCCTTGGATGTGGAATGGCATGAATAATAATAGCATGAACATTTCGCAATACACTGAAGGTACTCTTTTTATAGACTTTATAGATAAACAAAAGAAAGAGTTGGTTTGGCAAGGTGTGGGAACTGGTGCTTTGAAAATTCAAAATTTAGAAAAAAAAGAAGCGAGAGTAAAAGAATTTGTAAAAGAAATTGTTTCGAAATTTCCTCCCCAAAAAAAATAAGTAGATTATATAAAAAAGCGTTCTTTTGAACGCTTTTTTTATGTTTAAATATATTATTTTTGCAAAATGTACAATAAAAGAATACCGCTAGAAGAAGGAGATTATTATGAAAACGAGCAAGGTTACCGAGTTTTCACAGCACAATTCCATTTAAAAAGAGGTTCTTGTTGTAAAAGTGGATGTAAGCACTGCCCATATGGGTATGATAAAAAAACAGATACTTTTAAATAATAATAAGTGCTTTATAAAAATAACTGCATTTGAATTTGTAATTCTTCTGCCTTTAAAGCAGCATCTTTCGCAAAATTTAAATCTTTAGAAGCATAAATAATTCCTCTAGAAGAGTTAATTAGCAATCCTATATTTTTAGTCAAACCATATTTACAAACATCTTGTAAACTTCCACCTTGTGCCCCCACGCCAGGAACTAATAAAAAAGAGTTCGGAGCTATTTTTCTAATTTCTTTAAAGTATTCCGCTTTCGTAGCGCCCACCACATACATTAAGTTTTCTGAATTCTTCCAGTTTTTTGAAGTCTCTAATACGTGTTTGTAGACTTCTTTCTCATTTATTTTCTTTGTTTGAAAATCAAAAGCACCTTCATTCGAAGTTAGCGCTAGCATAATGGTATGCTTGTCTTTAAAAGCTAAGAAAGGTTCAATAGAATCTTTACCCATGTAGGGTGCAACGGTAACGGAGTCAAAAGCTAAATCTTCAAAAAAAGCTTTGGCATACATTGCCGAGGTATTTCCAATATCTCCACGTTTAGCATCTGCAATTGTAAAAATTTCAGGATAGGTTTCGTTTAGGTAGTTAATTGTTTTTTCTAAAGATTTCCATCCTTTTAAACCATAAGCTTCATAAAAAGCAGTATTTGGTTTGTAGGCAACGCAAAAATGATGGGTAGCATCTATAATAGCCTTGTTAAATGCAAAAATAGGATCTTCGTTATTTAAAAGATGTGAAGGAATTTTTTCTAAATCAACATCTAATCCAATACATAAAAAAGATTTCTTCTTTTTTATTTGCGCTACTAATTCTTGTGTTGTCATAATTTTTATAAAGTTCTACAAAAATACTTAATTTAGTCTTTATTTTGTAAGTTTTAAAAAGGAAAGAAGACAAAAATTTTAGAAAATGCCAAGTACTCATGAAAAAGATATACCTAGTTTTAATAATAATGTTTGCAAGTTGTTCTACAGAGAAGCCTATTCATTTTTCTGAAGTAGCTTTAAGTGACACTGTTTATAGTTTAAATAACACCGTATTTACTGTAGAAGAAATGTTACAAAAATACAAAGGAAAGAAGGTGCTTATTGATGTTTGGGCTTCTTGGTGCGGAGATTGTATAAAAGGTTTGCCTAGTGTTAGAAATCTTCAAAAAGAATATCCAGAGGTTGTTTTTTTATTTTTATCTGTAGACGAAAATAAAGATGCTTGGAGAAAAGGCATTGAAAGGTTTCAAATAAAAGGAGCACATTACAACTTGCCAAAAGGAATGAAGACTGGCGAATTTGTAGATTTCATTAATTTAAGTTGGATACCTAGGTATATGGTAATTGATGCGCAAGGAAAAATTAGTCTCTTTAAAGCAACAAGTGCATCTGATTCTACGATAGTAGAAGCTTTAAAATTTGGTATATAAATCGTTTTAGTAATTATTTTCATTTGCAACTATAAGTTACCTTTCCATTTCTTAAATTTACAGCTTAAACGAACATTGAAAAAAGCTTCAAGAAGCTTCTAAAATTATAATTATGAGAACAAAGATTGTTGCAGGTAACTGGAAGTTGAATAACGATAAAGAGGAAAGTAAAAACTTAATAAAAGATTTAAAAAAAGCAATCAAAGCAAACGAGCTTAAAAATACGCGTGTTATTGTTGCACCAACTTTTGTTAATTTATCATATGCTGTAAAAGCTGCAAGAAGATCTCAGATAGAGGTAGTTGCACAAAACATGCATCAAGCTGCAAACGGAGCTTATACTGGAGAGATTTCTGCAGATATGTTAAAAGCTGTTGGTGTGCAAACTGTAATTTTAGGACACTCAGAAAGAAGAACATATTTTAATGAAACAGATGCTGCTTTGGCTGAAAAAGTAACTACTGTATTGGAAAAAGGAATGGAAGCAATTTTCTGTTTTGGAGAGTTGTTAGAAGATAGAAAATCAGAGAATCATTTTGCTGTTGTAGAAAGCCAGTTAAAAAATGGATTATTTCATATAGAGGCAAAAGATTGGAAAAGTATTATTTTGGCATATGAGCCTGTTTGGGCAATTGGTACAGGAGAAACTGCAAGTCCAGAACAAGCACAAGAAATGCACGCTTTTATAAGAGGTATTATAGAAAAGCAGTACGATAAAAAAGTAGCAGACAACGTATCTATCTTATACGGAGGAAGTGTAAAACCTGCAAATGCAGAAGAAATTTTCTCAAAGCCAGATGTAGATGGTGGCTTAATTGGTGGTGCAGCTTTAAGTGTAAATGATTTTACAGGAATTATTAATGCTATCTAAGTAGTATAGTTTCAAAGAAAACTAATAAATTTGCATTAAGATTTTTTTAATCTTGATGCATTTTTTTTGATTTAATAACTATGGATAATATTTATATAGAATATAATTTTACATTTTCACCAAAAGAGCCAATTTCTGAAATTCTAATAGCAGAATTAGGGAATGTGGGTTTTGAAAGTTTTGTAGAAACTGAAAATGGTGTAACTGCTTATATTCAGAAAACAGATTGGAATGCGGAGATTTTAGCAGATGTTTTTGTGTTAAATTCAGATGAATTCTCAATTGAATACAATCAGAATGAAGTTCCTCAAACAAATTGGAATGCAGAGTGGGAAAAGAATTTCGAGCCAATTCAGGTAGATGATTTGGTAAGTATACGTGCACCATTTCATGAAAACCCTAATTTAAAATATGATATTGTAATAGAGCCAAAAATGAGTTTTGGTACCGGGCATCATGAAACTACACACATGATGGTGCAGCATTTATTGCAGTTAGATTTAGAAAATAAAAAAGTATTAGATATGGGTTGCGGAACTGGGATTTTAGCAATTTTTGCTGAAATGAAAGGAGCAAAACCTTTAGACGCTATAGATATTGATAATTGGTGTTATGAGAATTCTGTAGAGAACGTTACACGTAATAATTGTGAAAATATTTCTGTATATGAAGGAGATGCAACACTTTTAGTAGATAAAAAGTATGATGTTATTATCGCTAATATTAATAGAAACATACTTTTAATGGACATGAAAGTGTATACAAACTGTTTACAAGAAGGTGGTATCTTATTGTTAAGTGGTTTTTATGAACAAGACATTCCGGTAATAGATGCTGAAGTAATTAAATATGGCTTAAAGTTGGAGAAATTTATTCAAAGAAATAATTGGGTTGCCTTAAAATATAATAATTAAAAAGTATTTTTTATTTTTATACCATGAGTACAAAAGAAAAAATTCAGGAAGAAGTAGATGTTCTAGAAAAAGAAGTTTTTCAGCATGAGATTGTTTTACACAATGATGATGTAAATACCTTCGATCATGTAATTAATTCTTTAATTGATGTTTGTGAGCATACGCTAGAGCAAGCAGAGCAATGTGCAACTTTAGTTCATTATAAAGGGAAATGCACAGTAAAGTCTGGAGAATTTAAAGATTTAGAACCAAGATGCTCTAAGTTATTACAATTGGGTTTATCTGCAGAATTAATATAACTTATGGAAAACGTATTTAAGTATTTCGAGTTTTCAAATTTCTTTAAAGATACATCTGATAGTTTTTCAGGAAATGAAATTTGTTTTACAGTCTTAAATGAAACTCATTTTTTAATTTTTGAAAAAATAAATGAAACCTATAATTTATACGTTTCTAAATACAATAACAAAGCAGAGGTGGGTGTAAAGCCTGCTCTTATTTTAGAGTTATTAATAGAGAATTACGATAAAAGTTTGCCAGAGCACCGGATTGCTATTCGACAATATTTAGGTTAACTAGTTTTTTTACTTACTATTTTTTTGATAAAGAACCTTCTTAGTAAACAAGACCTTCTTTTAAATTAATTAAACGATAAGTTTATCTATTTAGATGTCTTTTAAAGTTTAGAAGTGGTTATGTAGTTAATTTAAAAATGAGTTATAAGAGTCTAATTTTTAGTTCTTTAAAGTATTATTAATGGAGTTGGTTTTTGTGTCGTATTTCCATTGCCAATAACTTAACGAATAAACAAGGTACAGGTAATTAAAAAAGCAACTAACTCGCAGTGAGTAAGTTGCTTTTTAAAATTGTGACCCTGACAAGATTCGAACCTGTAACCTTCTGATTCGTAGTCAGATGCGCTATCCAGTTGCGCCACAGGGCCATTTTTGTGGGTGCAAATATAATAGAGTTTTTTCAATATAGAAAGGCTATTCTATCTTTTTATGAATTAATTTCTTTTTTATAAATATCTACAATGGGTTGTGCTTTTTCAACATCAGTTTTTAGGATAAGAAGTTCGATGGCACTTCTGAGTTCGCCAAAGCCTCCAAGTCTTGCAGATTCAACTCTATCTTTAATAATGCAGTTTATATGATTGTCTTCTAATCTGTTTTGAAGTCCTTTTATAATGATAGAAGAACCTGAAAATATTGTTATGTGTGCCGTTTCCATGTTTTTTTAGTTTAATGAGTTTTTAGTAATGAAAGCTCTCCAACCAATAATAGCTAATTGACTTTTTGAGGCTTTAGAGATATCTAATCTTTTTTTTGTAAAAGAAGGTAAAATAACCTTATTAACTTTTGCAATAATTTTAAAAACTTGTTTTTTCATTAATATTCAATTCTATCTCAAATTTACTAAAAATAAATAACTCTGGATTAAAAGAATAGTTAATGCCAAATAGTTTTTTTAAAAAATAATAATAGCATTTGCTTTTTGTTTTTTATTTTCCTCTTAAAGTGATAAAAATGTATCTTCGTGAAAAATAAGATGTATGAGTATTTTTTTTGTAATTTTTGGATTAATATTATTAGTTATTGGGGGTGATTTTTTAGTAAAAGCAGCTATTAGCTTGTCTTTTAAATTGGAGATTTCTAAAATGGTTATTGGTATGACTGTGGTTTCATTTGCCACTTCTTTACCAGAATTATTAGTGAGTTTGCAAGCTGCATTAGCCGGCTCTCCTGCAATTGCAATAAATAATGTTATTGGTTCTAATATTGCTAATATTGGCCTTGTATTAGGAATTACAGCAATTATAGGTCCAATAGCAGTTCAGAAAGATTTTTACAAGTTTAATTGGCCTGTAATGATGTTTTTCTCTATTGTTTTGTATTACTTTTTAATAAATGATGCTGTTTTAACCCAAATAGAAGGTATTTTACTTTTAGTAGGATTGGCTATTTTTCTATTTATATTGATAAGAAATGCAAGAAAAGAAGAAGTTGTTATAGGGGATGTTGATGAAGCTTTAGCAGAAATTGGATATGGTAAAATATTTACTTGGTTGTTAATAGGGGGCGTTGCTTTGTATTATGGTGCTGGTTTTTTGGTAGATGGTGCAAAAGATATTGCAAAAAGTATGGGCGTTAGTGAAGGGGTTATCTCAATTACAATGATTGCTATTGGTACAAGTGTGCCAGAATTAGCAGCTTCTGTAATTGCGGCAATAAAAGGTGAAAAAGCAATTTCTTTGGGAAATTTGATTGGGTCTAATATTTTTAATATTGGCTCTGTTCTGGGTGTTACAGCAATCATAAAGGAAATTTCAATTCCTTTAAACGAACCTCAAATCTTGTCTAGAGATATTTTTTGGATGCTTGGTTTTTCTGCGATATTGATTCCTTTAGTTTTTATAAAAAAGAAGTTTATTTTAAGCAGGTTTAAAGGAGGGTTTTTATTTTTAGCGTATGCAATCTTTATTTATTTAGTTTTTAAAACTACCGTATAAAAAAACGCTAACAATTAATTGTTAGCGTTTTTTTGTAGTAAATATGTTTAAATTATTTAACTGGCTTTACAGTTTTAATAATTCTTGATGCAATTTTATATGGATCTCCGTTTGAAGATGGACGACGGTCTTCTAACCAACCTTTGTATCCTTTTTCTACAGCGATAATTGGAATACGAATAGACGCTCCTCTATCTGAAACTCCCCAAGAGAAATCATGAATAGATGCAGTTTCGTGATCTCCAGTTAAACGCTGATCATTGTGCTCACCATACACTTCAATATGTTCTTTTACAAGCGGACGGAAAGCTTCACATATCTCAATATATTTATCTTTAGAACCACAAGTTCTTAAGATGGTGTTAGAGAAGTTTGCGTGCATTCCAGATCCATTCCAATCTGTATTTCCTAATGGTTTTGGGTGGTACTCAATGTACATTCCTTTCCCTTCAGTTAAACGATCTAATAAATATCTAGAAATCCAGATTTCATCTCCAGCTTTCTTTGCGCCTTTTGCAAATAATTGGTATTCCCATTGTCCAGATGCAACCTCTTGGTTAATTCCTTCGAAATTTAAACCAGCATCAATACATAAATCAGCGTGCTCTTCAACGAAAGCTCGGCCATGCGTATTTTTTCCACCAACTGAACAGTAGTACATTCCTTGTGGAGCCGGGTAACCGCCTCTTGGAAATCCTAAAGGTAAATCTGTATCTGTGTCCATAATAAAGTATTCTTGTTCAAATCCGAACCAGAAATCATTATCATCATCTTCAATAGTAGCTCTTGCATTAGAAATATGCGGAGTTCCGTCGGCATTCATAACTTCAGTCATTACTAAATACCCATTTATTCTTTTAGGATCTGGATAAATAGCAACTGGCTTTAAAATACAGTCAGATGCTCCTCCAGAAGCTTGTTTTGTAGAAGAACCATCAAAAGACCAAAGTCCTAATTCTTCAACAGTTCCTTGGAAGTTTTCATGCTCTTCAACTTTTGTTTTACTTCTTAAGTTTTGAGTTGGTTCGTATCCATCTAACCAAATGTATTCTAACTTGATTTTTGCCATAATAATTATTTATGTGAAATTAATAATGCAAAAATGAAATAAAATACCTACATATCAAAAAATATAGGGGTAAAATGTTTAATTTTACCATAAAATAATTTTATCCCTAATTTTAGTAGGGGTGATTTATTTATAAGTAATAAAAACATACATAAAACTAACAATATGTCAATTATTAGATTCAATGCTTTACAAGAAGCATTAAATAGAAAACCGGTTTTGGTGAATCAGACCGAAAAAAGGTCTACACTTTTTGGACAAAATGTATTTAATAAGAATGCCATGCAGCAGTATTTAACACGTACGGCTTTTGAAAGTGTAATGAATGCAATTGAACATGGCACAAGAATAGATCGTAAAATTGCAGATCAGGTAGCAGTAAGCATGAAAGATTGGGCCCTGTCTAAAGGTGCTACGCATTATACACATTGGTTTCAGCCATTAACAGGGGCAACGGCAGAAAAGCATGATGCTTTTTTTGAGTCTATTAATGGTAGTTTAGCTATGGAGAAATTCGATGGTGAACAACTCGTACAGCAAGAACCAGATGCATCTAGTTTTCCAAGTGGAGGTATTAGAAATACATTTGAAGCAAGAGGCTTTACGGCTTGGGATCCAACATCACCAGCATTTATTTATGAGAGAACACTTTGTATTCCAACAATTTTTGTTGCGTATACAGGAGAAGCTTTAGATAATAAAACACCCTTGTTAAAGGCGCTTCAAGCAATAGACACCCATGCTACGGCAGTATGTAAGTATTTTGATAAGAATATAAATAAAGTAAATGCTACTTTAGGTTGGGAGCAAGAATTTTTTTTAATAGATGATGCTTTGGCAATTTCCAGGCCAGATATTCAGTTAACAGGTAGAACTTTATTAGGGCATTCTTCAGCAAAAGGACAACAATTAGACGATCATTATTTTGGAATAATTCCTGCAAGAGCAATGAGTTTCATGCGAGATTTAGAAGAAGAATGTATGCTTTTAGGAATTCCTGTAAAAACAAGACATAATGAAGTTGCACCAAATCAATTTGAAGTAGCGCCTATTTTTGAAGAGGTAAACTTAGCTGTAGATCATAATTCTTTATTGATGGATGTGATGCATAAAGTAGCTAAAAGACATAGTTTTAAAGTGTTATTTCATGAAAAGCCATTTGCTAGTATTAATGGCTCTGCGAAACATAACAATTGGTCTTTGTCTTTAGATAATGGTACTAATTTATTAAGTCCTGGTAAAACTCCAATGAAGAACTTGCAATTCTTAACCTTTTTTGTAAATACTATAAAGGCAGTTTATGAAAATGAAGAACTACTTAGAGCTTCTATTGTTTCTGCAAGTAATGACTATAGATTGGGATCAAATGAAGCACCACCGGCAATTATTTCAGTTTTTATAGGGAGGCAACTTTCTGAGGTTTTAGATGAATTAGAAAATGTAACCAAAGGAAAGTTATCACCAAAAGAAAAAACAGATTTAAAACTAAATATTATTGGTAAAATTCCTGAAATATTATTAGACAATACAGATATTAATAGAACCTCTCCCTTTGCATTTACAGGTAATAAATTTGAATTTAGAGCAGTAGGTTCCTCTGCAAATTGTGCAGGACCAATGACGGTGTTAAACACCATTGTTGCAAAACAATTAAAAGAATTTAAAGTAGATGTAGACGCCTTGATAGATAACAACAACCTTAAAAAAGATGAAGCTGTTTTTAATGTATTAAGAGAGTACATTAAAGCATCTAAGAAAATTAGATTTGATGGAGATGGTTATACTGAAGCTTGGGAAAAAGAAGCTAAGAAAAGAGGTTTAAGTAATAATAAAACTGCACCAGAAGCGCTAAAGGCCTTAGTTTCGAAAAAAGGGATAGCCTTGTATAACGAAATGGGTGTAATGAATAAGATAGAGATTGAAGCTCGTTACGAAATTAAATTAGAAGAATATACAAAGCGTTTGCAAATAGAAAGCAGAGTTTTAGGAGATATTTCTAGAAATCATGTAGTTCCTACTGCAATTATTTATCAGAATACATTATTAGAAAACACCAAAAATTTAAAGGAAATTTTTGGCGGAGAATATAAAAATATTGCCAAAGAGCAAATAGAACTAATTATGATAATTTCTAATCATATTACAGAAATTAATTCATTGGTGCTTAAAATGGATGCACAGCGTGCAAAAGCGAACAAGCATAGTGGTTTAAAATCTGCGGAAGAATATTGTAGTAAAGTAAAGCCATTTTTTGAGCAAATTAGATATCATTGCGATACCTTAGAGACCATGGTGGATGATAATTTGTGGCCGCTAACAAAATATAGAGAATTATTGTTTACAAAGTAATCATAAAAACATCCTACTTTTCGGTAGGATTTTTTATGTAAAAGACTAAATTTGCAGCACACAACACAACAATATGAGTCAAGAAGTTTCTAAAAGGTACGCACAAAGGGGTGTTTCTGCATCAAAAGAAGATGTACACAACGCAATTAAGAATATCGATAAAGGTTTGTTTCCAAAGGCATTCTGTAAAATTGTACCCGATTATTTAACAAATGATGCAGATTATTGCTTGATCATGCATGCAGATGGTGCTGGTACAAAATCTTCTTTAGCATACATGTATTGGAAAGAAACAGGAGATATTTCTGTTTGGAAAGGCATTGCACAAGATGCGTTAATTATGAATATTGATGACCTTTTGTGTGTTGGTGCAACAGATAATATTATGCTGTCTTCTACCATAGGTCGTAACAAAAGTAAAATTCCTGGTGAAGTTTTATCAGCAATTATAAACGGAACTGAAGAATTAATCCAAGATTTAAAAGGTTTTGGGGTTACAATACATTCTACAGGTGGTGAAACAGCAGATGTTGGTGATTTAGTAAGAACAATTATTGTAGATTCTACAGTAACGGCACGTTTAAAACGTTCAGAGGTTATAGACAATGCAAATATAAGTGTAGGCGATGTAATAGTTGGTTTAGAATCTTTTGGACAAGCAACTTATGAGACAGAGTATAATGGAGGGATGGGTTCTAATGGATTAACTTCGGCAAGACACGATGTTTTTCATAAATATTTAGCAGAAAAATACCCAGAAAGTTTTGATGCTGCAGTGCCTGAAGATTTGGTGTATTCTGGGAATACAAAATTAACGGATGAGGTAGCGAACGCCCCTATTAATGCGGGTAAGTTAGTTTTGTCTCCAACAAGAACATATGCGCCAATTATCAAAGAAATTTTATCAAAATTTAATTCAGATACCATTCACGGAATGATTCATTGTTCTGGGGGTGCACAAACTAAAATCTTACATTTTGTTGATAATTTACACATTGTAAAAGACAACATGTTTGAAGTACCGCCATTATTTAAATTAATACAAGAACAATCGAATACAGATTGGAAAGAAATGTATCAGGTTTTTAATTGCGGCCATCGAATGGAAATATATGTTTCTCCTGAAGTAGCAAAAGAAATTATTGCAATTTCTAAATCATTTAATGTAGATGCCAAGATTGTTGGTAGGGTAGAAACTGCAGAAACTAAAAAATTAACGATTACGAGTGAATTTGGAGTTTTTGAGTATTAGAAAATTTAGTTTTGAAAGCCTTATCAAAGGATATAAAAGATACTCAAAACGAACTATTTAACTTTCCTATAAAAATTGTAAATTCGCATTCCAAGAAAAGAGCAACAAATGTTAGATAAATTAAGAATTGTAAAACAACGTTATGATGAGGTTTCTGATTTGATTATTCAGCCAGAAATTATCATGGATCAGAAGCGTTATGCGCAATTGATGAAAGAATATAAAGATTTAGGAAGTGTTGTTGTAAAGGGAGATGAATATCAAACTTTAACAAATAACATCGAAGAGGCAAAAGAAATTCTTGCGGATGGTTCTGATGCAGAGATGAACGAGATGGCAAAGATGGAAATTGATGAAGCCAATACTAGAATTCCTTTTTTAGAAGATGAGATTAGGTTTTTATTAATTCCAACAGATCCAGAAGATTCTAAAAACGCAGTAGTAGAATTACGTGCAGGAACTGGTGGAGATGAAGCAAGTATTTTTGCAGGAGATTTATTTAGAATGTATTCTAAATATTGTGAAGGTAGAGGTTGGAAAGTTTCTACGGTAGATTATTCTGAGGGAACCAATGGGGGTTTTAAAGAAATTCAGTTTGAAGTAAATGGTCCAGATGTTTATGGAACATTAAAATTTGAGGCTGGTGTGCATCGTGTACAGCGTGTTCCACAAACAGAAACACAAGGTCGTGTGCATACTTCTGCAGCAACTTGTATGGTTTTTCCGGAGGCTGAAGAGTTTGATGTAGAAATTAACCCAAAAGAAGTAAGAATCGATTTTTTCTGTTCTTCAGGTCCAGGAGGGCAATCTGTAAACACAACCTATTCTGCAGTGCGTTTAACGCACATTCCAACAGGTTTGGTTGCACAGTGTCAAGATCAGAAATCGCAGCATAAAAACAAGGAAAAAGCCTTTAAAGTGCTTCGTTCTCGTTTGTACGACATGGAGTTGGCTAAGAAAAATGCAGAAGACGCTTTAAAGCGTGGTTCTATGGTTTCTTCTGGAGATAGAAGTGCTAAGATTAGAACTTATAATTATGCGCAAGGTAGAGTTACAGACCACAGAATTGGACTTTCATTGTATGATTTACCTAATATTTTAAATGGTGATATTCAAAAAATTATAGATGAGTTAATGTTGGCCGAAAATACAGAGAAATTAAAGAGTTTGAATGACGGAATATAAAGCATATATTATTTAATAAAAAAGCCTCAGAAATTTTCTGAGGTTTTTTTTTTGTTTAAATATTTTTTTATTTTCCAAATAAATGCAATTCTGTAAATTCTTTATCTATAGTTATAGATTGTGTTTTAGCCGTATTTACATTCTCTAATTTAATTTCTACATTGTCTATTTGAATAGATGTAATTGCAAATGGTAAATTATGGAATACCATATTAAATTTAGTGTAGTCTGCATTAAACTCCCCACGTTTGTGTTGTTGTATAATTAATTCTTTTTTCTTTCCTGTTACTTTAAAAGTTCTTAAACTAAATCTCCCTTTTTTGTAATCATATCCGTCATGTGCATCATCATATAATTTAGAGGATTCTTTCCCTTTTTTATAATAAACATCTAAAGTAATTTCATCAAATTTCTTTTCACCAACATATTGCTGAACAGGGTATTTAGGAATTACGGCACCTTCTTTAATAAACATTGGCATACTATCTAAATCTGCATCTACCCACATTTCTTTACCTCCTTCAACCAGTTCATCTGTCCAGAAATTATACCATTTACCGCGAGGAATGTACATTCGTCTTCCTTTAGCATTTGGTTCTTGAATTGGACAAACTAAAATTTGTTCTCCATAAACAAATTCATCACTTCTATAATGTGTAGCGATGTCTTCTTGATCGTATAAAACTAAAGATTTTAATATTGGAGTACCGTCATTTATATACTTCCAAAAAGAAGTATATAAGTAGGGTAAAAGTTGGTATCGTAATTCTACGAATTTTCTTACAATATCTGTAATTTCTTCACCAAAAACCCAAGGTTCTTGCGCTCCATGATCTCCAGATGAATGCACCCTACAAAAGGCATGAAATACACCCAATTGAATCCAACGAGCAAATAATTCTCCTTGTGGCTGTTCTGCAAAACCACCAATATCAGAGCCCGCAAAAGAGAAACCAGACATTGCCATTCTTTGTGCTTGGTTGTTTGCTATTGCTAAATGCTCCCAAGATGCTATATTATCTCCCATCCAAGTAGAGGTATAACGTTGTGCACCAGAATAAGCAGATCTTGTAATTACAAAGGGCCTTTTTGGATATGCATATTTCTTTAAACCGTGGTACGTGGCGCGTGCCATTTGTGTTCCGTAAATATTATGTGCTTTTCTATGTGAACAAGGATTTCCATCATAATCATGACGCACATCATCTGGAAAAGATTTGTTAGGAACGTCCATTACGGCAGGTTCGTTCATATCATTCCAAACACCTTTTACCCCAATATCTTCAATTAATTCTTTAAACAAGCCAGACCACCAATCTCTAACTTCTGGTTTTGTATAGTCAGGAAAATAACATTCTCCCGGCCAAACTTTACCTTTCATATAAGGGCCATCTGCACGTTTACAGAAATAATCTTTATCTAAAGCTTCTTTAAAAACAGCATATTCTAGATCTATTTTAATTCCTGGATCTATAATAACAACAGTCTTAAAACCGTCATCTTCTAGTTCTTTAACCATGCGTTTTGGATCTGGAAAGTGATTTTTATCCCAAGTAAAACAACGGAAACCATCCATGTAATCGATGTCTAAATAAATAGCATCACAGGGAATTTTTAGGTCTCTAAACGTATTGGTAACTTCTTTAACGTTAGCTTCCGGATAATAAGACCATTTACATTGATGAAACCCTAATGCCCACAGCGGAGGCAAAGCGTGTGGTTTACCTGTTAAATCTGTATAATTTTTAACAACATCTTCCATTTGTGGTCCATAAATGAAGTAATAATTCATTTCACCACCCTGTGCCCAAAAACTAGTTACATTTCTTCTTTCTTGAGCAAAATCAAAAGAAGTTTTAAAAGTGTTGTCAAAGAAAATACCGTACGCTTTATTGTCTTGTATTGCAGTATAAAAAGGAATTGCTTTATATATAGGATCTGTATTCTTACCAAAAGCATAAGAGTCCGTTGCCCAGTTTTCGAAACGTTTCCCTTTCAAATTTACATCTACAGGCTTGTCTCCAAGACCATAAAAACTCTCTGATTTCTGACAAGTTTTACTCATTTTCACAATATCACCACCATGCTGGTAACATTCTTCCCAGTGAAAACCAATTTCGTCTTCATTAATTAATTTATTGTCAATAGCATCAAATAAACTTACCTGCAAACTTTGTTTTTCTACTTTACAAATTAACTTAGATGTTGTTATATTGTAATGTATTTCGTCTTCTGTTACATCTAAAAAGCTATACCCTCTGCTTGCATGTATCGTAACCCCGTAAGAAAAATCATTTTCAAATTTACCGGTAGTACTATATCTAAAACGGATAACACTATCTCTAACCACAGTTACCTGAAGAGCAACTCCATTTTTTGTAGAAAAATGTAAAGTATCTACGTCTTTCTTATAATTTATTATTTTTGAAAGAAATAAATTTCCTTTTTGTTCCAGTTCTGTGTTAACAATCATTTTTTTGGTTGTTTATTATCCTGTGCAAAAATCGCAAAAATTGATACAATAAAATTGTATAAAATTCTTTTTTTACGATAACGTATTCGTCTATTCTAAAACTAAAAATAGTACTTATCTAATTAAATGATAGTCGAATATGAGTTTTTATACAAAAGGATTAGGAGATTTTTTAAAGTCTTAAAAATGGTCTCCTTTATTATGAAGTCCAAAAAATAAGTTCTCTTTTTTTATCAAAACAATAGTTTCATAAAAAAAGAGAACTATATTAAAGTTATTTATATTTAAACGCCACCATACCTAATGGCGGTAGTTCTAATACTACTGAGTTTTCTCTGTTGTTCCATGTCTTTCTATCAGAAGTAAGTTTTGTGTTTGTGAAATTTCCGGTACCATGATATTTTGAAGCATCACTGTTAAAAATTTCTTTGAGCGTTCCTTTTTTAGGCAAGCCAATTCTATAATTATTTTGAGGTGTTTGCGTTAAGTTTAAGACAATAACTAGATGCTCTTTTTCTTTGTTTCCTTTTCTTATATAGCTAATAATAGAATTCTCATGATCGCCATGGTCTATCCATTCAAAACCTTCAGGTGAAAATTGTTTTTCATGCAATGCAGCTTCTTCTTTATATAACTTGTTTAAATCTTTTACGATATCTTGTGCGCCTTTATGCGGGCTATGCTCTAACAAGTGCCAGTCTAAACTTTGTTGAAAATTCCATTCAGAGCTTTGTCCAAATTCTGATCCTTGAAACAATAATTTTGTTCCAGGATGTGTGTACATAAAACTATATAACAAACGTAAATTTGCAAATTTTTGCCATTCATCCCCTGGCATTTTACTGAAAATAGATTTTTTACCATATACTACTTCGTCATGAGACAGCGGTAGCATGAAATTTTCTGTAAAGGCATAATTTAAACTAAATGTTAAATCATTTTGGTGGTGTTTTCTATAGACAGTATCTTTTGCAAAGTAATCTAAAGAGTCATGCATCCAACCCATCATCCATTTCATTCCAAACCCTAATCCTCCAGAAAAAACTGGACTAGATACTTTCGGAAAAGAAGTAGATTCTTCTGCTATGGTCTGTACATCTGGAAAATTTTCATAGACAGCAATATTCATCTCTTTTAGAAAAGCAATAGCATCTAAATTTTCTCTACCTCCAAACTCATTTGGTTCCCATTCACCCTCTTCCCTAGAATAATCTAAAAATAACATCGAGGCAACGGCGTCTACTCTTAATCCATCTGCATGGTATTGTTCTAACCAAAAAATAGCGTTACTAATTAAAAACGATTTTACTTCGTTTCTACCATAATTAAAAATAAGGCTTTTCCAGTCTTGGTGATACCCTTTTCTAGGGTCTGGATGCTCATATAAGCTAGAACCATCAAAATTACCCAAGCCGTGCGCATCTGAAGGGAAGTGAGAAGGTACCCAATCTAACAGCACGCCAATTCCTTTTTCGTGAAACTTATCTACTAAAAACTTAAATTCATCTGGATAGCCAAATCTAGAAGTAGGAGCGAAGTAACCTGTTAATTGATACCCCCAACTTGGGTCATACGGAAACTCCATTATTGGCATTAATTCTACATGTGTAAAATTCATTTCTGCAACATAATCTACAAGTTCATCAGCTAATTCGGTGTAACTCATAAACCTATTTTCTGCTACCTTTTGTTTCCAAGAACCTAAATGAACTTCATAAACGGAATATGGAGCGTTTAAAGCATTGTGCTTTTTACGAGCCTTCATCCATTTTTTATCCTTCCAAGAATAGTTGTCCTCCCAAACTATAGAAGCTGTTTTTGGAGGATGTTCGCACCTACGTGCATAAGGATCTGCTTTTTCTGTAACAGTATCTGTACTTTTTATTTTGTATTTATAGGTATTTCCTTTTCCTGCAAACGGAATAAAACCCTCCCAAATACCACTAGAATCCCATCTTACATTAAGTGGATGTTCTTGGTCATTCCAATAATTAAAATCTCCAATTACAGAAACTTTTTTTGCATTAGGCGCCCAAACTGCAAAATAAGTACCTTCTATACCGTCTTTTGTGATGATATGAGAACCAAATTTTTCATACAATTTATAATGTTTACCGCCCTTAAATAGGCTAATATCGAAATCTGAGAATAAACTATGCGCTATAACTTTAGACATGTAATGGTTTTAAATTTAGATATTTTTAAATTACAGTTCCTTTAGGAATTACTGCTCCTTTTTTGATAACAACAATACCGTCCTTTACCAGGTATTTGTCTGTTTCAATATCTTTTAAATGTAAACCTCCATTAATTCTAGAATCATCTCCAATTCTACAGTTTTTATCAATAATACAATTATTAATAAAACATCGATCTCCAATACCAAGTTGAATATCTATACTTTTATTTTTTATTTCGTCTAAAGATTCATAATCATCATTACCCATCATATAGGTTTTAGTAACAATAGTTTCTTTACCTATTCTTGAACGAATACCAATAACAGATCTTTCAATTTTTTCTGCATTTATAATACAACCATCTGCAATAACTGTTTTATTTAATATGGTATTTGTGAATTTTGAAGTGGGTAAGATACGGGCTCTTGTATACACTCTATTTTCATCATATAAATTAAATTTAGGTAAATCATCTGTTAAACCTAAGTTTGCCTCAAAGAAAGAATCTATATTTCCAATATCGGTCCAATAGCCCTCATATGGGTAACTCATTGTTTTATGTTCTCCAATGGCTTGTGGTATAATTTCTTTACCGAAATCAATCGTATCAGGGTTCGCCATCAATTCAATCAATAAATCGCGATTAAAAATATAAATTCCCATAGAGGCAAGATAATTTCTGCCTTCACTTTTCATTTCTGCACTTACCTCTGAAGTCCAATCTGGCAACAATTCTGAAGAAGGTTTTTCTATAAACGAGGTAATTGTGTTATCACTATTCGTTTTTAGAAGACCAAATGATGTTGCATCCTTAGCATTTACAGGGTAGGTTGCTATAGAAATTTTAGCACCACTTTCCTTATGTTTTTGAATCATATCCTTAAAGTCCATATTGTAAAGTTGATCCCCAGACAATATTAAAGCATATTCAAAATCGTTTGCTAAAAAATGATGCATACTTTGTCTTACTGCATCTGCTGTTCCTTGAAACCATTTATTGCTCTGCATCGTTTGCTCTGCAGCTAAAACATCTACGAATGCAGCGCTAAAAAAACTAAAATGATAGGTGTTTTTTATATGTGCATTTAAAGAAGCAGAATTAAATTGGGTTAATACATACATTCTTTTAATGTCTGAATTAATGCAATTAGAAATAGGAATGTCTACCAATCTATATTTCCCTGCAATAGGAACTGCGGGTTTAGATCTGTCTTTTGTTAAGGGGTAAAGTCTAGAACCCTGTCCTCCACCTAAAATAATACCTAGTACTTGATCATTTATCATAGTTAATTTTTTAGAGATTTATATACGTTTACGTATGCTTGTGCAGAATTACCCCACGAATGGTCTATTTGCATTATTTTTTTAAGATTTGTTTTAAATTCCTTTTGATTGAAATAAATGGATGCTTTGGCAATTGCAGAGGTTACTTTTTCTACTGTAACTCCATGATGAACAACTCCAAAACCATTTTCTTGGGTGATATCTATAATAGTGTCTTTTAAACCACCAATAGCGTTTACGATTGGCACGGTTCCATACCGCAAAGAATACATCTGGTTTAAACCACAAGGTTCTACACGAGAAGGCATTAATAAGAAGTCTGCACCGGCGTACATAATATGTGCCAGCTTTTCATCATATCCTATAAACGTATTAAAATTTTCTTGAGGTATTGCAGTCAGCTCATTCTCCGTTTTTTCGTGGCCAGAGCCCAGTAAAAGAATAGAAATATTATTTTCTACCAATGCTTCTTTAAAAATTTCAGGGAACAAATCTGCCCCTTTTTCACCCACTAATCTTCCTATAAATACAAAAAGAGGTTTTTTAACATCTAATTTGAACTCTTTACACAGCCACTTTTTATTACCACTTTTACCAGATATTACATTAGATTTATCATAATTTTTCACGAGTTTTTCATCTGTTTTAGGATTCCAAACACTCCAATCGATACCGTTTAATATGCCAATGCATTTTGAGCTTTCATGATTTAACAGGTCTTCTAATCCGTTTGCTTTTATTTTTAGTTCTTCCATGTAAGACGGAGAAACCGTTGTAACCTTCCAAGCACATTTTATAGCAGTTGCTAAAGAATTTATATTTCCGTCCCAATCTAATAAACCAATATTATCTATATTAAAAGGCGGAATTAAATTCATTTTTTCATGAGAAAACCACCCCTGGTATTGTGCATTGTGAATGGTTAAAACTGTTGGAATATTTTTCAAAGTTTTATATTTAAAACTCTGAGACATCATAAATGGAATTAGTCCCGTGTGATGATCATGTGTATGGATAATATTAGGTTGTTTTTCAAAAGTTAAAATCCAATCTAAAGTAGCGATTTGAAAAGCTAAAAAGTGCTCTGTATCATCACTAGAGTATACATATTCTTTATATATTAAGTCTGGAATATCAATACAAAAAAGATCAAATCCAAGTTGATTACTTGTTAGTTTAAGAACTTTAAAATCATAGTATTGATGTCCAAGAGCAATATAGTCTGCATAAACTTCTTCAAAGGTATTACTTTGGGTAAATTTATTATTGTAAAACGGCATTACCACATTAGCGGTAGTACCTAAATCTTTTTGATATTTAGGTAAAGCGCCAACAACATCTGCAAGTCCACCAACCTTGGCTATCGGAAAACATTCCGCACTTATATGTAGTATATTCAATCTTTGTAATTAGAAGGTTATTTTATAAAACTACAATTTTTTTTTTGACTAAAAGAATCGGTAGTGATTATTAATAGAAGTTTAATAAAAGTATTAAAAAATCAAATAAAATTTATTTTATGACAAGAAACACAAGTGTAGTTTATGAATTTCGTTGTTTATTCATTTCATCCTGTAAGCTTCTTCTTAATTTTTGTTCTCTTTCTAAAGCTTTTTTTCTGTGTTGTTCATATTCATGTTCAACATCCTTTAAATTTTGAGCTGCTCTTTTTGTAATAAAGTTATTTTTTTGAAACTTAAAACTTAAATAAATTAATAGAACTAGTAATAGTAAAATTAAAGTCCATAACAGAAGATTGTAAATAAACTTGCTTAATTGAATTCCAAATAAAGAGATAGAATTTTCTTTTTTTAGAGCAGTTTCCAATGTTAGTTTAGTTAAGGTAAGTAAATCCTGATATTTTTTATTATCTAACTTTGATGCTTTAAGTAGGTTGTTTTTTTCTATTAATAGCTTTTGAAATGCTTTTGAAGAATCTAAAACTTGCTGTTTTAAATCTAAAAATTTTTCTTTGTTAATTACTTTGTATCCTTTATAATTGGTAGATACTCTATACAATCTATCGAACTCTCCTGTTATAGAGATTTCTAAAGTATCCTTTGGTTTTTGTGCAAAAGAAATTGATATAAATAGAATTGCGGTAATTAGTGATAGATGTAATTTCATTTTCATAAATTTTGTAGGGTTATATTAAAAAATAAAAGTAATAAAAAAACCCAAACGAAAAGACGTTTGGGTTTTTATTATAAGCAAGTAATTTATATTTATTTAATTTTCTCTACAACTGCCTTAAAAGCGTCTGGGTTATTTACAGCTAAATCAGCTAAAACCTTACGGTTCAACTCAATACTATTAGCTTTTACTTTACCCATAAACTGAGAGTAAGACATTCCGTGTAAACGAGCTGCAGCGTTAATACGCACAATCCATAAAGAACGGAAGTTTCTCTTATTGTTTTTACGGTCACGGTATGCATAAAGCATTCCTTTTTCAACCGCATTTTTTGCTACTGTGTAAACGTTTTTTCTACGTCCAAAGTAACCTTTTGCTGCCTTCAAGATTTTTTTTCTTCTTTTTCTTGAGGCTACTGAATTTACTGATCTTGGCATAATTTCAATGTTTTTTGTAGTAGGCGATTCAATTAAGAATACTTTTTAAATTTGGCCTATCTCCATGGTTAATAATTAAATTCCCTAATTAAACTTATTTCAAGTTTAATTGTTGCATAATGTTAGACTTGTCCGATTTATGTACTAAACCATCGTGAGTTAACCTTAATTTACGTTTTTTCGACTTCTTTGTTAAGATGTGGCTTTTAAACGCGTGCTTTCTTTTGATTTTTCCAGTACCAGTAACTTTAAATCGTTTTTTGGCGCTAGATTTGGTTTTCATTTTAGGCATTTCTCCTTCGTTTTTATCTTGCTTATAAGATTGTTATTTCACTTTTTTGGGAGCAATAAACATAATCATACGTTTACCCTCTAATTTTGGTAATTGTTCTACTTTACCAAATTCTTCTAATTCTTGGGCTAATTTTAGTAATAAAATTTGACCTTGTTCTTTAAAAATAATAGAACGTCCTTTAAAGAATACAAATGCTTTTAATTTAGCCCCTTCTTGCAGAAACTTTAACGCATGCTTCTTCTTAAACTCATAATCATGCTCATCTGTCTGCGGTCCAAAACGTATTTCTTTAATAGTAACTTTAGTTGCTTTCGATTTTAAAGATTTTTCACGCTTCTTTTGCTCGTATAAGAACTTCTTATAATCAATAATTTTACAAACAGGCGGTTTTGCTTTAGGAGAAATTTCTACTAAATCTAATTCCTGTTCATTGGCTAATTCTTTAGCTTTATCTAAAGCGTATACACCAACTTCCACATTATCGCCCACAAGACGAACTTCGTCAACATATTTTATTTTTTCATTAATCCTATGTTGATCTTCTTTGATTACTCTTAACGGTCTTCTCGACCTGCTTCTACGTATTGCTATGACCTATATTTTTAAAATTTAACTTATGGTTGTTTTTCAACCTTTTAATTTTATCGAACTTCAAAATTAATTAAAATTCCTTTAATATTTTACTTTCTTCGGTTTTAATTAAAGATATAAATTCTTCAATAGTAAAAGTTCCTATATCTCCTTCTCCATGCTTCCTTACAGAAACCGAACCATCTAAGGCCTCTTTCTCACCAACAATCAACATAAAAGGTATCTTACCAACTTCTGCATCTCGTATTTTACGTCCGGTTTTTTCACTTCGGTTATCTACGAGAGCGCGAATTTCGGAATTTTCTAACGATTCTAGTACTTTTTCTGAATATTTTTGATATTTATCACTGATAGGCAATAAGATAACTTGATCAGGTGTTAGCCATAAAGGGAAGTTACCGCCTGTGTGTTCTAGTAATACTGCAATAAAACGTTCCATAGAGCCAAATGGTGCTCTATGAATCATTACAGGTCTGTGAAGTTGATTATCGGCTCCTTTATAAGTTAAATCAAAACGTTTCGGTAAATTATAGTCAACTTGTATGGTTCCAAGTTGCCAACTTCTGCCTAAAGCATCTTTTACCATGAAGTCTAATTTTGGTCCGTAAAATGCAGCTTCACCTTCTTCAATTACAAAACTTAAACCTTTATCTGTTGCTGCACTAATAATTGCATTTTCTGCAATCTCCCAAGTTTCAACATCACCAATATATTTATCAGGGTTGCTTTTATCTCTTACAGATACTTGCGCTGTAAAATCTTCAAACCCTAAAGAACCAAAAACATATAAAACCAAGTCTATTACATCTTTAAATTCTTGATCTAATTGCTCTGGTGTGCAAAAAATATGTGCATCGTCTTGTGTAAAACCTCTCACACGAGTTAATCCGTGTAATTCTCCACTTTGTTCATATCTATATACCGTTCCAAATTCTGCAAAGCGTTTTGGTAAATCTTTATAAGAATAGGGCTTAAAGTTATAGACTTCACAATGGTGTGGGCAGTTCATTGGTTTTAATAAAAACTCTTCATCCATTTTTGGCGTTTTTATCGTCTGAAAACTATCTTCACCATATTTTTCATAATGTCCGGAAGTAACATATAGTTCTTTCGACCCAATATGAGGTGTCATTACTTCTTCGTAACCAGCTTTCTTCTGAGCAACTTTTAAGAAGTCTTGTAAGCGATTACGTAAAGCAGCACCTTTTGGCAACCATAAAGGTAAACCAGCACCAACTTTCTGTGAAAAAGTAAATAACTCTAATTCTTTTCCTAATTTTCTATGATCTCTTTTCTTGGCTTCTTCTAATAATTCTAAATATTCAGTAAGTAGTTTTTGTTTTGGAAAGCTAATTCCATAAACTCTAGTTAACTGATTGTTCTTTTCGTCACCGCGCCAGTAGGCACCAGCAACGCTCATTACTTTAATTGCTTTTATGATTCCTGTGTTAGGTATGTGTCCTCCTCTACATAAATCTGTGAAGTTACTATGGTCGCAGAATGTAATTTCTCCATCTGTTAAGTTTTCAATCAACTCTAATTTATAAGGATTTTCCTCTCCTTTATATAATGCTAAAGCATCTGATTTAGAAACAGATCTAATAGAGAACTCATGCTTTCCACGAGCAATCTCTATAAATTTCTTTTCAATAGCGGGGAAATCTTTATCAGAAATAATGTCTTCGCCCAAATCTACATCATAATAAAATCCATTATCAATAGCAGGACCAATAGTTAATTTTGCATTTGGATGCATGCTTAGTATAGCCTCTGCCAAAACATGTGCAGAAGAATGCCAAAAAGCTTTTTTACCATCAGCATCATTAAATGTATATAAAATTAACGAACCGTCAGTGGTTAATGGAGTACTGGTTTCAATGGTGGTACCATTAAAGTTTGCAGAGATAACATTTCTAGCAAATCCCTCACTAATGTTTTTTGCAACATCCATTGGAGTGCTATTTCTAGCAAACTCCTTAATAGTTCCGTCCGGAAGCGTAATTTTAATCATTTAATATCTAATATTTAAGTCTGCAAATATATTGGAAAACAATTTTTTACACAATATATATAGGTCTTTTTATGTAAGTATATTTTTCTGGCGGAAAGTTTGCTGATTTTTGAGTGTTTTTTATTATCTCTTTTTTTATTACTTAAGATAAAATACTATTTTGGTACTTAACGGAAACTGATAGATTAAATTTAAGCATGTACGAAAGATAATTTTTTGGAAATGTTCTGTATTAGAAAGTTTTTCTAGATTGAAATTATAATGTTTTTTATGTTTCCGAGTCCCTTTTTTTATAGTCTAGTTAAACTTCAAAAAAATCATTAAAATATTTTCATTTATAATGTTCCTATTTTCAGTGTTTTAAACTTGTTTTTAGAAGTAATTAAAAAAAACGCAAAAAAAAGTATTGTGAGATTATAAATGTGTTGTATGTTTGCACCCGCTAAGGGAAATTTAGTTTTTTAGTTTCGTTCATTTACTTGTTATTTAGGTGTTTTTTATTAGGTTTTAGTGAATCTTTTGGTTTCAAAAATTTAGTTTCAAAATATTTATTTTTTTTCTTGTTAGATTGCAAATAAGTTTTATATTTGCACCCGCTAAGAGATATAGCAAATTAGTTCAGGGATATTTTGGTAAAGGGTTTTGATTAAAAAGCTCACTAGTTCGATTCTAGTTTTCTTACAAAGTAGATTTTATTGGGATTGTTTTTTAGAGCAGTTTTGGGAAGATTTAAAGTTCATTGAAAATATTGAAATTGACAGCGTAAACAAAGAGTAGAATAACCACATTATTTTATAATGTAAATTCTTTTGAAACTTATTCATTCATATTATTTAAGATATACAATGA